>JGI24708J26588_10000060_pt1 | contig 74884 bp, 77 predicted proteins | sample BioPla1DNA2_FD_26588 | JGI IMG/M metagenome (IMG submission 26588) | reverse complement strand
TCCCTTTCAAATACTTGAGTAGGACAAGAAGTTTTAGAATTATGTGATAACATCACAGATGGATGATGCGTATTGTGATATAGTGAAAGCGGAATGAGGAAACTTTAGTTTACTTAACGTTTCCGATTAGACCAAGAGGATCATGAACATGGTTTTTGTTCTTAATAATATCATTAATTATATATAGGAGGTATTTACATGGCTGCAATAAAAATCACAAAACATAATTTTGAAAAGGAAGTATTAAATTCTAAGGAACCAGTTTTATTAGATTTCTGGGCATCTTGGTGTGGTCCTTGTAGAATGGTATCCCCTACGGTAGATGAAATAGCAAATGAGGTATCTGGCAGTGCCAAGGTTGGAAAGATTAATGTGGATGAAGAGGCAGAATTAGCTGCAAAGTTTAAAATTATGAGTATACCGACACTTATGGTAGTTAAAGATGGGAAGATCTCTGCTTCAGCAGTTGGAGTTCGACCAAAGAAAGAAATATTAAGGATGTTAGAGGTATAAAATATTAAATATTTCGATATACTTTCGATACCCCCCACTAGCATGCAGAAATAGTAAACAAAAACTTAGTTTACTGTCCCTGCATGCTATTTTTCATTAATGATTGACTAAGTTTATCTTGCCTAAGTAGATGCAAGTGATATCTTTTCTATTCAATCAAGATATTTTTCCGATTCTTTATGATGTATATTCTATTCCATCAGGATGTTTTTTCTGTTATAGCAGGATGCCTTTTCTATTCCCTCAGATATCTTGTCTGCTTCATTCGAATATCATGTGGTTCCTATAGAAAGATTTCTCCATACAAGCTTAATACTGGGTACTTGAGTGTTTGGAACATTAGTTTTAATCCAGCTATCTAGGTTTCACGGTAGATGAAGGGTCAGTCAATGAAATGTTAGGAATTGTAATAGTTATTGGGAAAGGATATAATAAATGTAATATAATTTTTCAAATTATGAAGTATATTGATATGAAGGAAGTAAGGATTTACCTGGTAATATAAAGAGAGTATTACAATGCCAATATTTAAATGCCATATTTATATTAGGGGAGGGAAGNGTTATGAAAGGAAAAGATCTTGCTTTTCTAAAGGATACCTTATCTTTTTGGAAGGATTTAGATGAGTTACAACAAAGAACTTTGGAAGAGTCGATTGTAATAAAGAATTTTCGTGTTGGTGAATCCATGAGAGGTAGCTCAGATCAATGTTCCGGCTTGTTTTTAATCAAAAGTGGTCAGGTTAGGGCTTATATTATCTCAGAGAGTGGTAGAGAAATTACCTTATATCGTTTGTTTGAACGTGATGTCTGTATTTTTTCTGCTTCCTGTATCATGAAAAATATAGCATTTGAAGTTTACGTGGAGGTTGAAAAGGATACTCAGGCTTACTTGATACCTACCCTAGTTTTTCAAAATCTATCAAAAAAAGTGCTTGCAATTCAGACCTTTGCCAACGACTTGATGGCATCTCGATTTACCGATGTAATGTGGATTATGGAACAGGCATTATTTAGTAGTTTTGATAGGAGATTAGCAACCTTTTTAATCGAGCAATCAAATATTGATGAATCCGATGAATTGGTGATTACCCATGAAAAGATTGCAAATCATTTAGGAACTGCCAGAGAAGTAGTTACTAGAATGTTGAAATATTTTCAAGAGGAAGGTATGGTAAACTTAAGTAGAGGAAAGATTATGATTGTGAATCGAGATAAACTTCAAGAGTTGTATTCTTAGAATATTTGTAAAGGAAGACTAAGATGAATTATAAAATGATAAAAGAACGATTATTGGAACTAGCGGAGGATGGGTACCGGGAATTTTCAGCATCCCTAACTCCCGGTAAGGATAATATTTTAGGTGTTCGTTTGCCTGCTTTAAGAAAGTTAGCCAAGGAAATTGCTAAGGGTGACTTTCGCCAATATCTGAAGGAAGCCAAGGATGATACCTTCGAGGAAGTTATGCTTCAGGGGATGGTGATTGGAGCTTGCAAAGCAGATATAGAGGAAGTTCTCCATTTAACAGCTAACTTTATCCCCAAAATAGATAACTGGGCGGTCTGCGATAGTTTCTGCAGTAGCCTGAAGATAACAAAAAAACACTTAAGCAGAGTATGGGATTTTTTAATTCCCTATCTTAGCTCAGATCAGGAATTTGAAATCCGCTTTGGGCTTGTAATGCTATTGAACTATTATGTCTTACCGGAATATGCACAAGCTGCTTTCGAATATTTAGATAGGATTCACCATGATGGATATTATGTAAAAATGGGTCTTGCTTGGGCGATTTCCATTTATTTTATTAAGATGCCAGAAGTAACAATGAACTACCTACAAAAGAATCAATTGGATGAATTCACATATCATAAGGCCTTGCAAAAAATACTGGACTCTTATCGTGTGGACGATCAAACTAAAATGCTCATAAGAGCTATAAAACGACATAAGTAAGTGTAATTGGAAATAGTTGAGAATTAGTTATGATTATGATAAACTAAATATAATTTGATTCTATTATATAGGGATCTGCAAAGGAGGTTGTTATGAAACTTACATTTTTAGGCGCAACCCATGAAGTAACTGGGAGTTGTTTTTATCTTGAGGCTTGTGGAAAGCATATGTTGATTGACTGTGGAATGGAACAGGGAAAGGATACCTTTGAAAATCAGGAAATCCCGATTCCGGCTTCGCAAATTGATGCGGTCTTGCTAACCCATGCCCATATGGATCATTCAGGAAAGCTTCCTATGTTATATAATCGGGGATATCGAGGGGAAATTCATACAACTGGTGCGACCAGAGCCTTATGTGATATTATGCTTCGTGATAGTGCTCATATTCAAATGACAGAGGCTGAATGGAGAAACCGTAAGGGAAAACGATCTGGGGAAAAACCCTTTGTACCTATTTATACGATGGAAGATGCTTTAATTGCCATACGCAACATCATTCCCCATGAATACGGCTCTATTTTTACTTTATATGATGGGATTCAAGTGCGTTTTACGGATGTAGGCCATTTGCTTGGCTCAGCCAGTATTGAGATATGGGTAACAGAAGAAGGCATGACAAAGAAAATAGTTTTTTCTGGAGATATCGGAAATATAAATCAACCATTAATAAATGATCCACAATATATTAAGGAAGCAGATTATGTGATTATGGAATCTACCTATGGGGATCGGAACCATGGGGAACGACCAGATTACATTAAGGAGTTAAGTAAAATTTTGCAGACTACCTTTGACCGTGGAGGAAATGTAGTGATTCCTTCCTTTGCCATAGGAAGAACTCAGTTTCTCTTATATTACATAAGAAAAATCAAAGAAGATAATTTGGTCAAAGGTCATGGGAATTTTAAAGTTTTTGTTGACAGTCCTTTAGCCGTTGAGGCGACCCAGATTTTTAGTGAAAACATTCAAGGTTATTTTGATAAAGAGACCATGGACTTAGTAAAGAAGGGAATTAACCCAATTGCCTTTCCAGGTCTGGTAACTACAATTACATCGGAGGAGTCGAAAGCGATTAATTTTGATGATGAACCCAAAGTCATTATTTCTGCAGCTGGTATGTGTGATGCCGGAAGAATCAGACATCATTTAAAACATAATTTATGGAGAAGGGAGAGTACCATCCTTTTTGTAGGGCATCAAGCAGCAGGAAGTTTAGGTAGGATTATTTTGGATGGAGCAGATGAGGTAAAATTATTTGGAGAACAAATCAAGGTGAATGCCGAGATTCGAAGACTTTCTGGAGTGAGCGGCCATGCGGATCGGAATGGTCTTCTTACTTGGCTTTCCAGCTTTCAAAAGAAACCGGAAAGAGTTTTTGTAGTTCATGGGGATGATCAAGTTTGTATAGACTTTACCGAATATATTAGCAAGGAATTGGGTTACTCAGCAGTTGCCCCTTATAGTGGTGCAGTATATGATTTGAAAGACAATGTCTGCCTGGTAGAAGGTATGAGGATACCAGTGGAAAGTAGGAGCAAGGGCATAAGTCAGAAAGAAACTGCATTTGATCGTTTGATGAAGGCAGGAAAACGTTTGCTTACGGTGATCGCCCGTAACAAAGGAGGAACCAATAAGGACTTGGCTAAGTTTACCAGTCAGATTAATTCTCTTTGTGATAAATGGGATCGATAAAATAAAAACAGTAAAGAAGGGGACTGTCGCACGAAATGTGCGGCGCCCTTTTTACATTAGTGATGTTTATCACATATTAAATTTACAAAAATTGCATGTGACTATCAACAGAGATACGTTGTCACTCGGTTGCCGCACATAGCGGTACATAAGGTTGTGACAGAGGAGAACATCTGCCACAACCTAAGTACCGATGGCGGCAAACGGTCACTTTATGGATGAATAGTCACACGCTATACATTTACAAATCCTGCAAGCTTGTATTCAGGTCTATTAAAGTACTGCATTTTTTATAAATACAACTTAAAACTAGCATAAATAGATAAAGAAAGACTATTTTTAGGCAAAAAGGAATTGCCTGAAGCATGCACACTCAAACCAATGGTATTTATCAAGAAGTATGTTCTCATTTTCCAATAATAAGATTGTTTTTTAATAAGGTAAAATAATGTAGAATAGTATTTGACATTACCGAGGTTTTCAAATACATTATTACTATAAATTTTATTCAATGAACTAATTATATACCAATAGAAAAGACGGATAGTTATAAGTGTAACAACTATCGGCTTGGAGGACATAAGATTGAAAGATACACAGATCATGGGACAAATCAAAAAGATCGTATGGGTGGCTATAGTTATATTTTTTCTAATTATAATTGGCTTCATATTTATGCAAAACCAATCTGGAAAAAAGCAAAGAGAAGAGATTTTGTTAATCAATTTTTTTGGTAAACAAAGAATGTATTCTCAGCAAATCAGTAAGGATGCCAGTAGAATCTATGTATTACAAAATGCAATTGATAGTGGTTTAAGTGATCCTTCTTTGGAGGAGAACAAAACTAAACTGATCGAAATAAAAAATAACTTTCAAACAGCTAGGAAGCACTTTTCTCACAACTTGGAAGCTATGAATGAAGGACATTTGTTGATAGATTCTTATCCGATTCATCTTGAAAATGAGATGAAAGAAGCCAATTCTTATCTTAAGGAAATCAATTTGTTATGGGCTGAATTTGAACTAGCAATTGATACCTTGTTGAGTGCATCCAATGGGACAGATATGTATGAAGCAGCTCAATTTATTAATAATCATAACATGGAGTTATTGGGGCTAATTGATACGATATCAGAAAAGATACATGAAGAATTATTTAAATCCAATAAAAATATTCAAAGGATTATTTACCTTTTAATTATTTTACTAAGCATCACTACTATTTTTATTGCCGGACACTTTGTAAAGTATATTATGCTGCCCTTTAAACATTTATATCAAGGGATTAGTGAAATTGGTTTGGACAAGGAAACATTTGATAAAAAGGAAACTATGAATAAGAATATTGCTCCTATGGTCACTGAGATTGGCGCGATGTTTCAGAAAATAAACAACCTAATTTCACTCATTGAGAATATTAATAATAATGATTCTTTTATGGATACCTTGAACTTTATCAATAACACCTTCTCTGCTTACGTTCCCTATAATTATATAGGAATTGCTTTAATTGAAGAAGATAAGAAGCTACTTAAGGCTTCCTTTGGAGTTTCGGATGGAAGTATTACTGGTATGCCAGAGAACTTGCTGGGCTATTCTTGGCCGATTCGTGAAACTATTCTTGGGCATTTGCTTGAAACGGGGCAGGCGCGTATTATAAATGATTTGGAAGAGTATACATCAGGGAAACCAAAGAAAATTTATAATGAAATCTTGTTAAAATCCGGTATCAGAGCATCGATTTCACTCCCCTTATTTGTATCTGGAAAGCCGGTTGGGGTTATCTTCTTTTCCAGTAAAACCAAGAATGCTTACCATAATGAACATCTTAAATTCTTAAGAACATTAGCCAATAGTATCGCAATTAGTTTGGATCGAAATATATTTATTAATGATATTATGTATAGTAGTATTCTTGCCTTGGCTAAATTAGCAGAGACTAGGGATGAGGATACTGGGGAACATCTTGAGAGGATGAAGAAGTATTCTAGGAAAATCGCAGAGCTTTTATACAATCATAATATCTATACCTCTGAGATTAACTTTGAATATATGGATAAAATTGAACGGTTCAGTCCTCTTCATGATATTGGGAAAGTTGGCATTCGAGATGAAATCCTTCGAAAGCCAGGAAAGTTAACAGCTTCCGAATATGAGGAAATGAAAAGGCATGCTGCCTATGGAGCTGAAGTTTTACGGACGGCGGAAGAAAATTTATTGAAGAAGGGTAAAAGCTTATTTGATATGGGCATAGAAATTGCAGAGGGACACCATGAAAAATGGGATGGTAGCGGTTATCCTAAGGGGAAGAAAGGTTTAGAAATTCCTTTAAGCGCCAGAATTGTGGCGGTAGCTGATGTCTTTGATGCCTTAACCAGTAGGCGACCCTACAAAGAAGCCTTTACTTTAGACCGATCCTTCGAAATCCTTAAGGAAGGCAGAGGAAAACATTTTGATCCTGTTATTGTGGATGTATTCTTAGAAAACAGAGATGTTATAGAAAAGATGTACCATAAATTTGCACAAAATGAAGCGAGTAATGAAAATATGGTGATTTAGTTTTTGCCGAATTTCAAGATTCGCCTCACTTTGAGAATTTAACGATATAGTAAGAAATACCCATATTTTGAAATAGACATTATTCGGCAACCCTATTATAATTATACCATCTAATTAATTTTAAAAGGGACTAAAATGAATTAGTTATTCTCTTTGCCTTAAAATATCAGGTTATAAAGATAGTGTAATCTTAGAAAGAGATTTTGATGATAATGAAAATGAATATAGAGTGGTAAAAGCTATAAAAAATAACAATGGTGAATTGTTATATATGTGGAAGAATTCCTTAGGTCTTTGGGCTATACAAAGATGCAATACCTTATAATGGTATAATTAAATTGGTATAAGGTAGGTAGTTATAATAGTCTAGGTGTATCATGGGAACATCATGCTTTTGTATTATGGAGAAAATGCTGTAAAGCCTATATATTTTAAATTAGAAGAGTTACCAAGAGGAATTGCTATTGACATTACACAATATCAGGAAAGATACTATATACATATGATAAGATTTGAACAGGATTATATTCCGCCTATGTTTGATTTATATGCATTTCTTGTAGACGGAGGCTTTATTCAACCTTAATAAATCAAAGAATCAACAACATTAATGTCTAATAAGATAGAAATGAAGTAAATGATGTAGAAAAAATTATTTGAACCGAATATATGTTTACACTTTCCCTCCTTTGTGTTAATATATTTTCATAACATCAAGGAGGGGTTTTTATGGACTATGTGATTGATAAGGCTAAGGTTCATGAGATTATGAAAGAAAAAGGAATATCTACCCAACAAGAATTGGCAGATATTCTAGGCATTACAAAAAATCAATTATCAGTTATGTTATCTGTAAAGGCGAACCCTTTCAAGAGTACATATAATAAATTGTGTGCAGCATTGAATGTATCTCCATTAGATATAATTACTGAGATTAATCGAGACAAGGTAAAGGAAAAAAAAGTGGAGAAAGAGATAGAGTATATCGATATTCAAGGGATTAAAGCCAAACGAGATTATACTTCCGTTGAGTTATTTGCTGGTGCCGGTGGATTGGCTTTGGGCTTAGAGATGGCAGGATTTCATGTACAAGGTTTGGTGGAAATTGATAAGTTTGCTACCAAAACCCTAAGTATGAATCGACCAAATTGGAATGTAATAGAGGAAGATATTGTTAAGGTGGCTACAGAAGGGATGCGAAAGTACCTTAGCAAGGAACTTGAGATTGATTTTATTTCTGGTGGCTATCCTTGTCAGGCTTTTAGTTATGCTGGACATAAGCTAGGCCTAGAAGACGTCCGAGGAACTATGTTTTACTATTTTGCTCAGATTATTGATGAAATAAAACCTAAGGTGTTTTTGGCTGAGAATGTAAGGGGCTTGATTTCCCATGATGGGGGAAAGACCCTGAAAACCATGGTAAACATATATGAAAATTTAGGCTATCGTATAACATGGCACCTGGTAAAAGCCAATGATTATAATGTGGCACAAAAAAGAGAACGGGTTATCATTGTTGGTATAAGAAATGACTATGATGTGGAGTATATGCTTCCTAAACCCTATGAATACAAACCAGTGCTTAGAGATGCGTTAAAAAATGTTCCAAAATCCATTGGAGAACAATATCCTCTGAAAAAAAGAAAAGTACTAGAACTGGTACCTCCAGGAGGATATTGGAGAGATCTACCGGAAGAAATAGCCAAGGAATATATGGGAAAAAGCTTTTATTCCGGTGGTGGGCGTACAGGTATGGCAAGACGTATTTCATGGGATGAACCATGCTTGACCTTAACTTGCAGCCCTGCACAAAAACAAACCGAACGATGTCATCCCGATGAAACAAGACCATTTACCGTAAGGGAATATGCTAGAATACAGAGTTTTCCCGATGAATGGGAGTTTGCAGGTTCCATGGGGCAGCAGTACAAACAGATTGGAAATGCAGTGCCTGTGGAATTAGCAAAGGCAATCGGATTATCCATTATACATGTTTTAAATCAAATGGAGGATTAGGTAAACGAATCCTCCATTTGTCATTTCTAACTTTCAGTGATAGTTCTAATTCTTCCGTGTTTTTCTGGAACTTTAGCATATCTTCTAATTCTTCCGTGTTTTTCTGGAACTTTAGCATATCTTCTAATTCTTCCGTGTTTTTCTGGAAATTCAGCATATTTTTTAATCTTCAGTTTCTATCTAGCATTTCAGTATATCTTTTAATCTTCAGTGTCTAATTAGCACCTCAGTATATCTTTTAATTTTCAGTGCCTATCTAGCACTTGAGTATAACTTTTAATTTTCCGTATCTTTCTGGAACTTCAGCATCTCTTTTAATCTACAGTGTCTTGTTAGCACTTGAGTATAACTTTTAATCTTCAGCGTCTTTCTAGAAGTTCAGAATATCTTTCAAGGTTCCGTATCTTTCTAGAAGTTCAGAATATCTTTCAAGGTTCCGTATCTTTCTGGAACTTCAGCATATCTTTCAATCTTCAGTATATTCTAGCACTTCAGTATATCCATCCAATGTTTTTCTAACTTTTCAGGGCTTTTTCTATCTCATCTGCCAGATCCGTAATAACGTCTTCAATTAATTGGCGGCCATCGAACTCGGATGCCACATCACCGATTGCATTTGTAAGGGTGGTATAGAAGTTTTCATCACCGGTTAAACGGTGCCAAAACTCTTTTCCGATATAAACCGGATAGGATTTTTGTATGTTTTTGTAATGTCCACTCAATTCATTGGGTTCTCCATAAAAGACACCAACGATTAGGTCGTTGAGACCAATATTTAAGTTGTTGGTTCTTGCCAAGTTTTTAATCCCTTGAAAATGGTCATGAATGGTTTTTACATCATCTTTATTTATGGTATTTGGACCAGCTTTAATTTGACAATACTTTCTCCTTCCATCCACCAGGTCAATAAATTCAATNTCAATGCCTGAGGTGGTTGAGGCATATCCTTCCAGCACTGTACTACAAAATTTTTGTAGCTTTGTTCCAAAGGTCGTATTGATGGAAGTGCCTAGAATTCTTGGATATACTAATGCCATTGCAATGCTTTTGGCAGAAGCATTACCAGTTAGAAAATTGGCCTTATATTTATCAAGAAAGGGATTTAAATTAAAGCTTTTCAATTGCCTTAATTTTTCGGTGTTTTGTTTATGGCTCTCAGCAATTTCTTCTCTAAAAAATGATTTTGCTTTTTCGATAATTTCTAACTTGCGTTGTCTGGTATGTATAATCTCCACAAGTGCTGTTGATCCTAATTTTTTATAAAAGGCAAATTCTTCCTCGGTCAAACCTAAGAAGGGATATTGATGATCCTCATTCATTTTCTGTACTAAGGACAAAAACTCCTCCTCTGCCATCTTTCCTTCTATATATAATTCAATTGGTGTTTTTTCTTCCATGCTATCATCCTCTTTCTACGAGATAAAAATGAAACAATATGAATTTGAATGACAAGTCATATTATATTCAGTCTTTATCATCCTTACCAATACAATTTAATTTATTATATCCCTATTAAGAAAAACAATCAACATAGGAAGATGGATAGGATAGTCTTAAAAAATAGTGATTGAAAAACAAATTTAAATTATAAATTTAATTCAGCCGTATATATTTCTATCATGGATCTAATATTAATATAGAAGATAATGAAATCATGTTGATATTTGCAATGAAAGGAAGCAAATTTGATTTTGGGTCTTTAAAGCGATTTCAAATAAAGATTGGATTGGAGGCTAACATTATGATGGATCGGTTAGAAAATAATAAAGATAAAATCGTAGGTAAAATCAGTGAGAAAATAGGGAAAGTCACAGATGATGAAGCACTTGAGTTAAAGGGAAAACTTATGACCATGAAATCCGATGCCAGTAATATGGTCTTGGATATGAAGGATGCTGTATTAGAGAAGGCCAATGATTTGATCGATACAATAAAAAATAATAAGGACAATAATAAGAGTAACTAAAAAATATTCAAAGTACTACCGCTAAACCCCCTTGCATACAATGTAACAACAACGTAAATAAGGGGGAATGCGTTCCGTCCGGGTGGGTGTGGAACGCAGAAACTATGAAAGGCTATATAGAGGAACGGGCGGTAGAGATCGCTAATTATATTATTGAAAACAATGCCACTGTGAGGCAGACAGCGAAGCAGTTCGGAATTTCCAAGTCGACCGTACATAAGGACGTGACGGAACGTCTGCAACAAATAAACCCCTCCCTCGCAAATAAGGCGCGGGTTGTCTTGGATCTCAATAAGTCGGAGCGCCATATCAGAGGCGGATTAGCAACAAAGGAAAAATATCTTCAAAAATCAAGATATAATCAAAGTTTTTAATTAAAATTTGAAAAAGGTAATTCCATACGCTTCATGTATGGAATTACCTTTTTTTCTGTATATAGATTTTACAGCAGTTTAAAAAAAAGTAGCGAAATAATTTNTTGTAATATCCATAATTTACTAGGAAATTTTTCGACTTAAAACAAAAGAAATACTATCACTTTTGTATGAATTATGCTATAATCAACTTTGTATGCCTATTTTAGGTAACTTTGTTTTTATTTTAACGAAAACTTGAGAATTCATATTAGAAAGAAGGAAATGGAATTATGAGTAGGTCAACATTTCTGGGCGGTATCCATACATACGAGGGTAAAGATTTAACCATGGATAAGCCCACTGTGAAACTATTACCTAAAGGTGACTTAGTATTCCCGCTTACTCAGCATATCGGTGCTCCAGCAAAACCGATTGTTGCCAAGGGGGATAAGGTACTAGTTGGCCAGAAGATAGCAGAAGCTTCTGGAGAAATTTCAGCAAATATTATTAGTTCTGTGTCCGGTACTGTGAAAGTAATCGAGAAGAGATTAACAGTACATGGGGAAATGGTAGAATCAATTGTAATAGAAAATGACAACGAGTATAAGGCGATCGAAGGTTTTGGCCAAGACCGCGATTATACAAAGCTTAGTAAATCCCAAATTCGCGACATAATTAAAGAAGCAGGAATCGTTGGTTTGGGTGGAGCTGGTTTTCCTACCCATGTAAAACTAACACCAAAGGATGATAGTAAGATAGACTATGTTATTGTCAATGGTGCTGAGTGTGAACCATACTTGACTTCCGATTATCGCATGATGCTTGAAGAACCAGAAAAAATTGTTGGTGGTCTTAAGGTAATGTTAAGGCTATTTGATCGTGCCAAAGGAATTATTGCAATTGAAGATAATAAGCCAAAGGCAATCAAGATTATGAAACAATTAACTGAGAATGAGCCAAATATTGAAGTTAGACCATTAAAGACAAAATATCCTCAGGGAGCCGAGCGTCAATTGGTTTATGTTACTACAGGAAGAAAATTAAACTCCCATAAACTTCCGGCTGATGTGGGCTGTATTGTAGACAATGTTGATACTGTGATTGCTATCTATATGGCAGTGGCCAAATCTACTCCATTGATTAGAAAAATCGTCACTGTATCTGGAAATGCAGTTAAAAATCCTCAAAACTTTAATGTATGCATTGGTATTGATTATTGGGAAATCTTGCAGGCGGCAGGTGAATTTATAGAGCGACCTGAGAAAATCATATCCGGTGGACCTATGATGGGTGTTGCCATGTATTCCTGTAATGTCCCTGTTATGAAGACAAGCTCTGCCCTCTTAGGTTTCTTAAAGGATGAGGCAGCCTATGAGGAATCCCCATGTATTCGTTGTGGTAAATGCCACGAAGTTTGCCCCATGCGTCTGATGCCAACAAAATTGGCTGAGGTGGCAAAACGTTCTGACAAGGAAAGCTTTGTAAAGCTGGATGGTATGGAATGTTGTGGATGTGGCTGCTGTACTTATATTTGTCCTGCTAAGCGTAATTTGAATCAGCCAATTCTAGAAACTAGAAGAGAAATTTTAAAAGAAAGAAAAATACATCATTAAAAAATATAAACTATTTTCAATAAATCAAAAATATCCACCAATTAGTATTGGTGCATGTTCATAATATCATGTAAAAAAGTAAAATTGAAAATGTATTCGAATAAGAATAAAATCCTAGAAAGAGGTGTAAGTTTTGAGCGATTTATTTCATGTATCGGCTGCTCCCCATACAAGGAGTCCGATTACAACAAAAAGCATCATGCAGGATGTTGTGATTGCCTTAATTCCTGCTAGCTTGTTTGGTGTCTTTAATTTCGGCTTAAGAGCTTTGTTAGTAATGTTAGTTACCATATTATCCTGTACAGTAACGGAATATGCTTATTTTAGATTTGTTAAAAAAGAAGTACCCCCTGCTGATTATAGTGATGTAGTTACAGGCCTTCTTTTGGCTTTAAATTATCCAGCAGATATTCCTTTGTGGATTGCAGTTCTTGGAGGCGTGTTTGCTATCTTAGTAGTTAAGATGGTATATGGTGGACTGGGACAGAATTTCATGAACCCTGCGTTAGCGGCTCGTGCATTTTTGTTAATCAGCTTTCCCGCTAGAATGACCAGTTTTGCCGTAGAGAAGATTACTTCTCCTTCTCTTATTGATTATCTAAATCATGGTGCAATTGCAGTGGATGGAGTATCTGGAGCGACTCCTTTAGCAGCATTGAAGGCTGGAGAGACCGTAGATTTATATAAATTATTTGTAGGTAATATCGGTGGAACTATTGGTGAGACCAGTGCTCTAGCTATTTTGGTTGGTGCAGGTTACTTACTTTATCGAAGAATTATCTCTTTAAGGATACCGCTTACTTATGTGATTAGCCTTGCAGTTTTTGTGGCTATTTTCGGTGGAAATGGATTTGATACCAATTATATCCTTGGTCATGTTTTAGGTGGCGGCTTGCTGCTTGGTGCATTCTTTATGGCAACGGATTATGTTACTAGTCCTGGAACACCGGTAGGACAGATCATATTTGGTATTTGCCTTGGATTATTAACTGGACTCTTCCGTATCTTTGGTGGCTCTGCAGAAGGTGTTTCCTATGCAATTATCTTCTGTAATCTTTTGGTTCCATTAATTGAAAAGGTTACATTCCCGAAATCATTTGGAAAGGAGCGTGCTCGCAGTGGAAAATAACAAGAAGAAATCTTCCATTCTAAAGGATGCCCTAGCATTATTTATTATTACCTTGNTTTCNGGATTTGCCTTAAGNTTTGTTTATGAGATTACAAAGGATCCCATCAAAGCACAAGAAAATGCCAAGAAATTAGAAGGGTATCAGGTGGCTTTTTCAGAAGCAGAAAAAATTGAAGTAGATGAAGATTTAACATTACAGTTAGAAAATATCAATCTTACGGACTTAGATGCCACCTATGCTGGTGTTACCATAGATGAAATTAATAAAGCCTATGATGGCAGTGATCAAATGATCGGATATATTCTAAAGGTTAGCACCACCAAGGGATATAAGGATGTAATTTCGGTTGCTATTGGATACTCCCTTGATGGTACGGTAAAAGGATTTGAAATTTTATCCATCAATGAAACAGCAGGTCTTGGTATGAATGCTAATCAACCAGAATTTAAAAACAAGTTTTCTAATAAGAAAGTTGAGCANTTTGTAACTACTAAGACCGGGGCTACTGCGGACAATGAAATCGATATTATTTCAGGGGCAACCATTACAACGGATGCCATTGTTTATGCAGTGAATGCTGGTATCGGTTATCTTCAAGAGTTTTCCACGGAATTAGGAGGTGGCTCCAATGAATAAATATTTGGAACGTATTTATAACGGTATTATTAAAGAAAACCCTACTTTTATTATGATGCTTGGTATGTGTCCAACTCTTGCGGTAACAACCTCAGGAAATAATGGTTTATATATGGGCTTAACCACAACTGTGGTTTTAGCTGCAGCCAATTTATTAATTTCTGCCCTTAGAAAAGTAATTCCGGACAAGGTAAGAATACCTGCTTATATTGTTATTGTTGCTTCCCTTGTAACCATCGTACAATTGTTATTGGAAGCTTATTTACCGGAAGTCAATGTTCTATTAGGTATTTATATTCCTTTGATTGTAGTTAACTGTATTATTTTGGGTAGAGCAGAAGCTTATGCGGCTAAAAATTCCATTGGTCTTTCCTTGTTTGACGGTATTGGTATGGGACTCGGATTTACCCTTGCCCTAACCATTATTGGTTCTGTTAGAGAGCTTTTGGGTGCAGGTAGTATTTTTGGATTTAAGATAACACCAGAAAGCTTTGAGCCAATCTCTATCTTTGTTTTAGCCCCAGGTGCCTTCTTTGTATTATCTCTACTTACGGCTTTACAGAACAAATTTAAGTTACCTTCTGCAACCAATGGTTCTGCTAAGAAATCTTCCTTAGCCTGTGGTGGAAACTGTTCTAGTTGTGGCGGTGATGTTTGTACTACAAACAGAGAAAAAATTGAAACTTTGAAGGATGAAGTTGCAAGAAAAACAAATGTTGCTAAGGCTACTGCAACTTCTTCTAAAAAAGCAGATAATTAAGGAGGATTGATTTAGATGAAAGAACTTNTAATTATATTAATTGGCGCNGCGCTTGTTAATAACGTAGTACTAAGTCAATTCCTTGGCTTATGTCCGTTCTTAGGNGTTTCAAAAAAGACAAATACAGCAGCAGGCATGGGATTTGCAGTTATTTTTGTTATCACAATCTCTTCTGCCCTATGTAGTTTGATTTACTCCAAAGTTTTAGTGCCATTTGAATTAGAATATCTTAGTACCATTGTGTTTATCTTACTTATTGCCTGTCTAGTGCAATTTGTAGAGTTAGTGATAAAGAAATACAGTAGTGCTCTTTACAATGCATTGGGTGTATATCTTCCCTTAATTACTACAAACTGTGCCGTTCTGGGTGTTGCATTGATTAATGTTCAAGATGGGTTTAACCTATTGGAAAGTGTAGTGAATGGTTTTGGTACAGCAGCTGGATTTACCATAGCGATTATCATTATGGCTGGTGTTCGTGAGAGGATTGAATATAATGATGTAACAAAATCATTTCAAGGTTCACCTATCGTATTGATCACCGCTGGTTTAATGGCAATTGCCTTCTCTGGTTTTGCCGGCTTAATTTAGAAGGAGGAACATGGGATTATGATGAATGAATTATTCGGTATTAGTAGTTTCCTTCCTGATATGACTGGACTACTGGCTTCTTTCAGTATGCAGGGAGTAGGTGTGGCAACTGCAGTAGTAAGTGCAACTGGTTTACTGATTGGCCTCTTTCTAGGTGTAGCAGCTAAGAAATTCGAGGTAGAGGTAGATGAAAGAGAATTACAAGTAAGGGACTTGCTACCGGGGGCAAACTGTGGTGGTTGTGGATATGCGGGTTGTGATGCCTGTGCGAAAGCAATTGTTTTAGATGAAGCTCCGATTAATGTATGTCCGGTTGCGAATCAGGAAACCTATGAGCAGATTGGTAAGGTTATGGGAAAAACAGCTGAGGAAGCTGAGAAAAAAGTAGCCTTTGTAAAGTGTGCTGGTACCTGTGATAAGACCGAAGTAAAATATGAGTACTTTGGAGTTCGTGACTGTAAAATGGCTGCCAGTGTTCCAGGTAAAGGAAACAAGAAATGTGGTTATGGCTGTCTGGGCTTTGGCTCCTGTGTGAAGGTATGTGCCTTTGATGCAATTCATATTGTGGACGGTATCGCAGTGGTGGATAAGGAAAAATGTACTGGATGTACCAAGTGTACAGCAGAATGTCCGAACAACCTAATTGAAATGGTTCCTTCCAAAGCAAGAACCTTGGTTACTTGTAGTTCCAATGACAAGGGTAGAGATGTTAAATATGCTTGTTCCATCGGATGCATCGGCTGTAAACTTTGTGTGAAAGCCTGTGAATATGATGCAATTCATGTGGAGAACAATTTAGCAACCATCGATTATAGTAAGTGTACCAATTGCGGTAAGTGTGCTGCAGTATGCCCTTCAAAGGTAATACAAATTCAGTCGGCATAAAAATTTACAAGATCGGCAACATAATTCAAGTGAGAAAATTAATCTTATTTAAAACATCTTATAGCATGATATTGGGCTATCGTCCAAACGGTTGAAATAGACCGTAGGGACGATAGCCCTTTTTTCGCCCTTATTGTAATTGTTCCAGAGATCTGGTGGCTCTCTACATTAGAGCTTGGCCAGTAAAAGGCCATTTTACTTATTTCATCGATTTTGTTTTTGTTTAATAAATTCTGTTGGTGTGATTCCAATCCGTTTTTTAAATATCCTACTAAAATAATTTGGATCCTTGTAGCCTACTAAATAGCACACCTCTTTCACTGTGAGATCGGTGTTTGTAAGAAGTTCCTTAGCTTTTTTTACTCTAAGCATGGATAACCAATCAATAAAATTAAAACCAGTAGTCTTTTTTATAAGCTTAGAAAAATATTGAGGGCTGATATTGGCCTGGGCTGCTACGTCTTCTAAAGAAATGTCTTCCATATAATGAGTTTCTAAAAATTCTTTTGTAGATTGAACAATTTTGTTGGAGTAATCAATAGAAATTTTAGGCTGAATAGAACCGGTTATATCAAGGAAGGATCTATATGCAAACTCAATTAAGCTTTGATCTTCCAACTGGTTGATTAGTCCCATCTTTTCCGATAAATTGAAAGATCTGCCCTTACCATCGTAACTGGATCGTTTGGTATAGGAGGCCAGTGAAAGAAGTTCAATTATAATACTACGTTTTTTTTCAATCGTAAAAGAAGGAATCATTTCCATTAATAAATTAAAATAGTTAAAGGCTTCTGATTTATTAAGTCGGATTGCTTCTAGCATATGTCGAACGGTGTCAAAATAATCAAAATCAGGACTTGATTTTGATAAAGNCTTTACATTATTAATGTGTTTAATCTGATTGGGATTTGCTTGATTTAAACTTGTTACCGCTTCTATAAAGGATGTATAAACATTGTAAACACCTATCATGTTCCCGATTCCTATGGCTGTAGTAATATGAAATTCCTTATTTAGTTTATTAATTAAGGTTTTTGCTAATAAGAGGCTTTCATTTACATTCTGAATATTCTCATCATCGGATATTAATATACTAATCCGGTTATGAAGCATGGGACCTATGGAATTATGTGTATTTTTTAAAAGTTTCTTTAAAAAATAATATAGAGTAGAATTATTTAATTCTAACTCTTTTTGACTATTCTTTCCCTTTGGTTGATGAAACTCTAATAGCATCATATAACAATAATTTTTAATATCTAGAATTTTTCGATAACTTTGTATCTCTTCCTGAGAATAATTTCGAAAAAACATAGAAAACATAATACTTTGTTCCACGATGGGCACAATATTATCTTGGGGTAGTATGTCTGAGTCAATAATATTGGCTCGTAGACTATCCCAAAATTCTTTTAGTCCTGATGTATGTAATTGTTTTGTTGTTAAGTTGGTCATGACTAAACTCCTTCTATCAATGACTATATGTAATCTGACTGACATATTTTACATTATATCATCATTTAGGTCAAATTGTACATACATATTTTGGGTATGTCAAATTTTGGTGTTTGTGGAGGATAATAATTAATTAACCATTTTGCCACATAAATGCCAATATATACAGTTACGATAATAAAAAGTCAAATTAGGTTTTTCATAGAAATGAGGTATTGAATGGTCAAAAGGAGAAAACATTTACATAAATTTGTCGTTTTATCTATCTTTTTATTATTTTTCTTGATAGTGACTACAATTGTTAAGATAAATCGACAGAGAATTTATGAGAGAAGCAATGGCGAAATTGTTGTCTTGTTTGAAGAGGAGATATCATGGGATGATTTGACTCAAATGATATCAAATATTGACGAATCAGCCAAAGTTAAAAGTTATTTAGGGGATTATGCTCTCATAGAGGTTGAAAAAGAAGAGTATTTTCATTTTTTGAAGCGAGTGAAAAAAGATTCAAGGATTGCGGCTGTTCAGACCAATGACGAAATACAAATTACGGGATATACCAATGACGCTTATACAGATGTACAATGGGCAATCCATAATCCTGGGCAGTATCTGTATTTTACAGATAAGGATGTAGTACTAAGAAGTGCTAAGGAAGACCTTGATATGGATGTAGATTTAGCCTGGCAAGAGTTGGAGAAAAAAGGATTAGTTAAAAGAGAAGTAGTTGTAGCTATCATTGATACGGGAGTGGACTACTCCCATCCCGATTTAGCTCAAAACATGTGGATTAATGAGGGAGAGATTGATAAGGACGGGATTGATAATGACAACAATGGCTATGTCGATGATATTTATGGTTGGGATTTCTATAATGATGATGCATCGATTTGCCATTATAAATATGATGAAGCTAGTGGGTTAAATTTGTCTTTGCCAGAAGATAAGGATGATCATGGTACCCATATAGCAGGAATTATAGGAGCCGTTGCCAATAATCATATTGGTATCGCAGGAATTGCTTCTTATGCAAATGTTAAGATTATGCCTTTGAAAGTAAATGGTGGTAAAAAGGGAACTGGAAATATTTCCTCCGCCATTGAAGCAATCAAATATGCCACCATGATGGGAGCAGATATCTGTAATATGAGCTGGGGCACAACAAAATATTCGGAAGTGCTATATAAGGTCATTAAAGAATCTGATATGCTCTTTGTAGCGGCTGCTGGAAATTCCGGTACCAATAACGGAGTGAAGCCGGTATATCCTGCTAGCTTTGAGTTGGACAATGTAATTTCAGTGACCTTTGTGAATCCATATGGAGAGTTGAGTGACTTGGCTAATTATGGTACAGCATCGGTTGACTTAGCTGCTCCAGGGGAGGATATATTTAGTACAATTGTTGGGAATTATGCCTTTATGAGTGGGTCATCCATGGCGACTCCCCATGTCTCTGCTGTGGCTGCCCTGATATATTCCAGTTATGAAAATATATATCCTGCTAATGTAAAAGAACTTATTTGCAATAATATAAAACCCATTAGCAATTTGAAAGGTTATATGGCTTATCCGGGAATTCCCAATGCTTATCACACCTTGGTCATGTCTTCCCAGTTGCTTCGAGATGAAGAGGCTCCAGAACTTAAGTTTGAAACATTATATGATCAGAAGGATTTCCTTGTTCTCATTGATGCCATCGACCCTGGCGGTTCTGGCCTTAGGACTCTAAAATATATCAAGGGAGAAAGAAAAATCCATGAATTTCATAGAGGCGTCAGTGGAGCCGAAATTACGGATGGATTTTTAAGAGTTTCGGGGGCAGGGATCTATACCTTTTATGCTGCCGATTATGCAGGGAATGAAATGATTAAAACTTATGAAATATTAGAAGATCTTGAGGGACCGGAAATTATAGCCACCTATTCTGTATCGGATGATTATAAAACAAGAACCATTTCCATTCGAGTAAAGGATGATAAAAGTGGAATTCGACGGGTCGAATTTTTGAAAGGAAAAAAAGAACCCACGGATTTTCTTCCAGCAACGGTTGGTACAGTAATTGAATTGAAAGATGGGAAAGCTAGTTTTGATGTAACGGAGGATGGATTTTATTCAATCTTTGCTTCTGATCATCGAGGTAATCTAGCGGTAAAGCTGCTAGAGGTTAATGTGGTAAAGGCAACAGGACTTAGATTTCCTAGACTGCAAAAAACCTTGTATGCTGGGGAACAAAAAATGCTCTATACATATATAAAGCCCATTAACACGACCGATCGAATTTATTATAGCAGTAGCAATGAAAATATTGTGACAGTTTCAAAGAGTGGTAAAATTACTGCCAAAGAGGAAGGAATTGCATATGTTTATGCGAGAACCCCCAGTGGACTTTCTGTTAGGTGTAAAATAATTGTTATAAGAAAGATGCCGTAGGACCAATAAAGTTGTTTCCTACGGGATTTTTTGTTTTCTATATTAATAGGAAAGTTCTCTGACCTTACTGTTAATAAAAAGGCACTTAATAAATTACTATATATAATGAAAGAAGGTGTATATATTTCAAAAAAATGTGATATAATGAAAGCGTAGTGAAGAAACTCAAACTTGCTTGAGTTTCCCAGTGGAGCAAGAAGACGAGAAACATGATTTTGTTCATCGCTACAAATTTGTAAAAAAAATGTTGACGTATTTAATCGGTTGTGATATATTAGATAAGCAAAGAAAGAGGGCTTTTTTTTTATGCCTAAAAAAGCCGGATGCGAAGTTAGCGATATTGCGCTACAAGAGAAATCGGAGGTGGAAATTGTGCGCGTAAAAATCACATTGGCATGTACTGATTGCAAGCAACGTAATTACAACATGACAAAAGATAAGAAGACACATCCAGACAGAATGGAAACTAAAAAGTATTGTAAATTCTGCAGAACCCACACATTGCACAAGGAAACAAAATAATTATATCTGAAAGGGAAGTGAAGATATGGGAGAGATAGCAAATACTACTACCGAAAAAGCTCCAAAAAAAAGTTGGTTTAAAGGCTTTAAGGCTGAGTTTAAAAAAATTGTTTGGCCCGATAGAGAAACTCTTACCAAGCAGACAATTGCTGTCGTTATCGTTACTATTATCTTAGGTATAATTATTTCTTTACTGGATTTTGTGATTGAATTCGGTATAAGTTTCTTGATTTAATAGGATAAGGGTGATGATATGTCAGAAGCTAATTGGTACGTTGTTCACACCTATTCAGGTTATGAGAACAAGGTAAAAGCGAACATCGAGAAAATGATTGAGAACAGAAAGCTCCAGGATCAGATTTTAGAAGTATCCGTTCCAATGCAGGATGTCATTGAAGTAAAAAATGGCGTTAGAAAACGGGTACAGAAGAAAATGTTCCCGGGTTACGTATTGCTTCATATGGTAATGAATGATGATGTATGGTATGTAGTACGTAATACGAGAGGGGTCACTGGTTTCGTAGGTCCAGATTCAAAGCAGCCGGTTCCTTTGAGTGAAGAGGAAATGCGCAGCATGGGTATTAAGACAGATGAAGAAGTGTTGGTTGATTTTGAGGTTGGTGATACCGTGACGGTTGTTTCTGGAGTTTGGGAGAATACGACTGGTGTCATTAAACAAATTAACACCCATAAACAGATTGTTACTATTAATGTTGATATGTTTGGACGGGAGACTCCTGTTGAAATTAGTTTCAATGATGTAAAAGTTCGCAAGTAATTCGTGGCAAGAGAATAGCTCGTTGATTCATCTTGTAGACATCCATGTATGCAATGTAGAATGGCAGAAGTCTTTACAGGTAAATTGATATCAATTTATTATGTATATGGTTCGTGCAGTGGGAGGGAAGTTCCCGCAAACACCACATTTATCAGGAGGTATGCTATAATGGCAAAGAAAGTTACAGGTTATATTAAATTACAAATTCCCGCTGGCAAGGCAACACCGGCTCCTCCGGTTGGACCCGCACTTGGTCAGCATGGTGTGAACATTGTACAGTTCACAAAAGAGTTTAACGCAAGAACAGCAGATCAGGACGGAATGATTATTCCAGTTGTTATCACAGTATATGCAGACAGAAGCTTCAGCTTCATTACAAAGACACCACCGGCAGCAGTTTTACTTAAGAAAGCACTTAATTTGAAGTCAGGATCCGCAGCTCCAAACAAACAAAAAGTTGCATCCATATCCAAGGATGAGCTTAGAAAAATTGCAGAAATTAAAATGCCAGATTTAAATGCTGCTACAGTGGAAGCAGCTATGAGTATGGTGGCTGGAACTGCAAGAAGTATGGGGATCACTGTAGAAGAATAATTTTGAAATTAACAGCATAATTGAAAGAGATTATGTGATTTAGAATCTAATAACGTGGGAGGATAGCATTATATGATATTTCTTAAAAGTATATAGTATCATATAATCGGTTGGAAAGTAAAAGTACCAACCGTTTTCTTCCGGTAATACCACTAGGAGGTTTATAGAATGAAAAGAGGAAAGAAATATGTTGATGCTGCGAAGCTTATTGACAGAAACGTTCAATATGATGCTTCTGAGGCAATCAGCTTAGTAAAAAAATGTGCAGTAGCAAAATTTGACGAAACCATCGAAGCCCACATCAGACTTAGCGTAGATGGACGTCACGCAGATCAGCAGGTTCGTGGTGCGGTAGTATTACCTCACGGAACCGGTAAAACAGTTCGTGTTCTCGTTTTTGCAAAGGGAGATAAAGCGGCAGAGGCACAGGCAGCAGGAGCTGATTTTGTTGGTGCAGAGGATTTAATTCCTAAAATCCAAAACGAAGGTTGGTTGGATTTTGATGTAGTAGTTGCAACTCCAGATATGATGGGTGTTGTAGGACGTTTGGGTCGTGTTCTTGGACCTAAGGGCTTAATGCCAAACCCTAAGGCTGGGACAGTAACCATGGATGTTACTAAGGCTATCAATGATATTAAAGCAGGTAAGATTGAGTATCGTTTGGACAAGACCAATATTATCCACGTTCCAGTTGGTAAGGCTTCCTTTACGGAAGAACAATTATTAGATAACTTCAATACATTAATGGGAGCAATTATTAAAGCTAGACCAGCTGCAGCGAAAGGCCAATATTTAAGAAGTGTTACCCTAGCATCTACCATGGGTCCTGGAGTTAAACTTAACACTGCAAAATTAAGCTAACCATTCGTTGCATAAATTAACAAAAAATATAAATTGACTTAAGTAAATCGACATGCTATAATACGATTTATGAGAAATCTGCCGAAGACAGTAGGTGCCGAAAGGCATAAAGGGAATTCCACCTACCGAGGAAGTATGGTTTGGATCGTTATTTATTAATATAAACGATATATAAAACCTCTTTCTGCTTTGGCAGAAAGAGGTTTTTTTAATGAACAGGAGGTGTACAAAATGGCAAAGGTAGAATTAAAGCAACCTGTCGTTGATGAAATTAAAGGTTATGTTGAAAACGCACAGTCCGTTGTATTAGTTGATTACCGTGGATTAACTGTAGCACAAGATACAGAGCTACGTAAGAAATTAAGAGAGGCTGGCGTTGTATATAAGGTATATAAAAATACAATGCTAAACTTCGCCTTCAAAGGTACTGATTTTGAACAACTATCAAAGGATTTGGAAGGCCCTACAGCGGTAGCATTTGGCTTAGAGGATGCAACAGCACCAGCAAGAGTAATCAATGAATGTACTAAGACAATGTCAAAATTAGAGTTTAAGGCTGGCGTTGTGGAAGGAACTTATTATGATGTAGACGGAATTAAGGTTATTGCAACCATTCCTTCAAGAGAAGTTCTTATTTCCAAATTACTTGGAAGTTTACAATCTCCGATTGCAAACTTGGCTCGTGTGCTTAAGCAAATTGCTGAAAAATCAGCATAGAAACTTGTGAAATTAAATGGGGCAAATGCCCAGGATATTCACTATAAAATTTAATAATTATTTATGGAGGTAATTTAAAATGACAACTCAAGAATTTATCGAGGCAATTAAAGGCCTTAGTGTATTAGAATTAAATGAATTAGTTAAAGCATGTGAAGAAGAATTTGGTGTTTCTGCAGCAGCTGGTGTAGTAGTTGCTGGACCTGCAGCTGGTGGAGCAGCAGAAGCTGAAGAAAAGACAGAATTTGACGTAGAGTTAACCGAAGTTGGTCCTAACAAGGTTAAAGTTATCAAAGCTGTTCGTGAAGCAACTGGCTTAGGCTTGAAGGAAGCGAAAGATCTTGTAGATTCCGCTCCAAAGGTATTAAAAGAAGCTGCAAGCAAGGGCGAGGCTGAAGAGATTAAGGCTAAGTTAGAAGCAGAAGGCGCTAAAGTTACATTGAAATAATTGAATACCTAAAGATAAGGGGTTGTAGTTAAACAAATCATGAATAAATCAGGAGGGTTTACTACAGCCCCTCTTTTTAACTACTTTTCAGGATAATAAAATAAACCTCACAGCTTTCGTGAGGTTTTTCAAGTTTTTCTTATGACTATTTATGATATTCTCGAATATTCCAATAATATAAAAAAATACGGAAATTGCTTATTGACAGTAGAAAATAAGTGTGCTAGTATGAAAGATGCACTATTGTGGTGTTATATGCCTAATTATTTATATTATAGCATATATGCATAAAAATGAAAAGAAGTTTTTTATTCAAAATGATACTTAATAAATTCAAGGGGTGAAAACGTCAATGGATAAAAACAGAATGCATCCAATTAAAGTTGGTAACAACATTAGAATGAGTTACTCCAAGCAAAAGGAAGTCCTTGAGATGCCCAATCTAATTGAGGTACAAAAGGATTCCTACCAATGGTTTCTGGATGAAGGACTGAAAGAAGTATTTGATGATATTTCTCCAATCACAGATTACAGCGGACACCTAAGCTTGGAATTTGTGGATTTTTCATTATGCGAGGATGACATCAAATATACAATTGAAGAGTGTAAGGAAAGAGATGCAACTTATGCAGCTCCTTTGAAAGTAAAGGTAAGACTTCATAATAAGGAAAATAACGAGATTAATGAACACGATATTTTCATGGGAGATTTACCGTTAATGACTGAAACAGGAACCTTCGTTATTAATGGTGCTGAAAGAGTAATTGTAAGCCAATTGGTTCGTTCACCCGGTATATATTATGCGATTGATCATGATAAAATCGGTAAAAAATTATTTTCTTCCACTGTAATTCCTAATCGAGGCGCATGGTTGGAATACGAAACGGATTCCAATGATGTGTTTTATGTGCGCGTAGACCGTAATAGAAAAGTTCCCATTACTACCTTTATTAGAGCATTAGGTTATGGAACCAATGAAGAAATTAAGCAGTTATTTGGAGAAGAACCAAAAATCTTGGCTAGTTTAGCAAAGGATCCAAGCACTGCCAAAGATCCTCAAGGTAGTTATCAGGATGGACTTTTAGAATTGTATAAAAAATTGCGTCCCGGTGAACCTCTTGCTGTAGAAAATGCAGAATCTCTGCTCAACAGCATGTTTTTTGATGCGAGAAGATATGATTTGGCAAAAGTAGGGCGCTATAAATTCAACAAAAAGTTGGCATATCGTAACCGTATTTTAGGGTTCACTCTTGCTGAGGATGTGGTGGATTTATCTACCGGTGAAATACTGGCGGAGGCAGGAATTGTAGTTACAGATGAATTGGCAAAATTATTTCAAAATTGTGCTGTACCAGCAGTTATGGTACAAGCGGATGAAAGAAATGTAAAGGTAATTTCTAATCTTATGGTAGATATCTCTTATTACTTGGAAGATATTGACAAGAAAGAGTTAGGCGTTACTGAGTTAGTTTATTATCCAGTATTGAAAAAGATATTAGCGGATAATACTGATCTGGATGATATCAAGGAAGCAATTAGAAGAAATATTAATGAGTTAATACCTAAGCACATAACAAAAGAAGATATTATTGCTTCTATTAATTATAATATACATTTAGAATATGGAATTGGTTATGCTGATGATATTGATCATTTGGGTAATAGAAGAATAAGAGCGGTTGGTGAGTTGTTACAAAACCAATACCGCATCGGCTTATCCAGAATGGAACGTGTTGTTAGAGAAAGAATGACAACACAGGATTTAGAAGGAATCAGCCCACAATCCCTAATTAATATCAAACCGGTTACAGCAGCTGTGAAAGAGTTCTTTGGTAGTTCTCAGTTGTCACAGTTTATGGATCAGCATAATCCCTTAGGTGAGCTGACCCATAAAAGACGTCTATCTGCTTTGGGTCCGGGTGGTCTGTCTCGTGATAGAGCAGGATTTGAGGTTCGTGACGTTCACTATTCCCACTATGGAAGAATGTGCCCTGTTGAGACTCCAGAAGGTCCAAACATTGGTTTGATCAACTCCCTTGCAACCTATGCAAGGATTAATGAGTATGGTTTTATTGAGTCTCCTTATCGTAAGGTTGATAAAACAGATCCGGATAATCCAAGAGTTACCGATGAAGTTGTTTATATGACTGCGGACGAAGAAGATAAGTATGTAGTTGCGCAGGCCAATGCTGAATTGGATGAAAACGGATACTTTATAGGAAATACGGTTTCTGGTCGTTATAAAGAAGAAACCTCTCAGTATGATAAGCGTCAGATTGACTATATGGACGTATCTCCGAAGATGGTATTTTCGGTTGCTACTGCCTTGATTCCCTTCCTAGAAAATGACGATGCCAACCGTGCCTTGATGGGTGCCAACATGCAACGTCAGGCAGTACCTTTATTATTAACGGAAGCTCCTGTTGTTGGTACTGGTATTGAAGCTAAGGCTGCAATGGACTCCGGAGTTTGTGTAATTGCGAAAAAATCCGGTATCGTAGAACGGGTATCTGCGAAAGAAATTGTTGTTAAAAATGAAGATAATACAAAGTCTTCTTATCGTTTAATTAAGTTTTCTAAGAGTAACCAAGGAACCTGCATTAACCAGAGACCGATCGTAAGTAAAGGTGATTTCATTCAGGCAGGACAGGTAATTGCAGACGGATCTTCTACCTCTAAGGGTGAACTGGCTCTTGGTAAAAATCCTTTGATTGGATTTATGACATGGGAAGGTTATAACTATGAAGACGCTGTATTATTAAGTGAACGCTTGGTTCAGGAGGATGTATATACATCCATTCATATAGAAGAATATGAAGCAGAGGCAAGAGATACTAAACTTGGTCCTGAGGAAATTACTAGGGATGTACCTGGTGTCGGCGAAGATGCTCTTAAGGATTTAGACGAAAGAGGTATCATCCGTATCGGTGCAGAAGTTCGTGCAGGAGATATTTTGGTTGGTAAAGTTACTCCTAAGGGAGAGACAGAATTAACCGCAGAAGAGAGACTTCTACGTGCTATTTTCGGTGAAAAAGCTAGAGAAGTAAGAGACACTTCTCTTCGTGTTCCTCATGGAGAATATGGTATCATTGTAGATGCGAAAGTATTTACCAGAGAAAATGGTGATGAGTTATCTCCAGGTGTAAACCAAACCGTTCGTGTATATATCGCTCAGAAGAGAAAGATCCAAGTTGGTGACAAGATGGCTGGACGTCATGGTAATAAGGGTGTTGTATCCAGAGTATTACCAGTAGAGGATATGCCTTTCTTACCCAATGGTAGACCTCTTGATATTGTATTAAATCCATTAGGTGTACCTTCACGTATGAATATCGGACAGGTACTTGAAATTCATCTTTCCCTAGCGGCTAAGGTTTTAGGTATTGATATTTCAACACCAGTATTTGATGGTGCGAATGAATTTGACATCATGGATACCCTAGAGATTGCAAATGACTATGCAAATTCATCATTGGAGGAATTTGAAGCAAAATATAAAGATAAAATAGATCCTGGTCTAATGGAACATTTATTGAAGCATCCAGAAAAAAGAAAAGAGTGGATGGGTGTTCCCATTAATCGTGATGGTAAAGTAAGACTTCGTGATGGAAGGACAGGAGAGTACTTTGACAGTCCAGTTACCGTTGGTTTTATGCATTACCTAAAACTCCATCACTTAGTGGATGATAAGATTCATGCTCGTTCTACAGGACCATATTCCTTAGTAACACAGCAGCCATTAGGTGGTAAGGCTCAGTTTGGTGGTCAGAGATTTGGTGAGATGGAGGTTTGGGCTCTGGAAGCATACGGTGCCGCATATATCCTTCAAGAAATCTTGACCGTAAAGTCCGATGATGTTACCGGTCGTGTTAAGACATATGAAGCCATTATTAAAGGTGAAAATATCAGTGAACCTGGTATTCCGGAATCCTTTAAGGTTCTGTTAAAAGAACTTCAATCCCTGGCATTGGATGTTACGGTTCTGGATGAACATGGTAATGAAGTGAGAATGTCAGAAAGCATAGATTACGGTGACTCAGACCTAACTCCATTAATCGAAGGTGATAATGGTTTCAGATATGATGAGGGTTATGAGGAGGCCGGTTTCTCTCGTACTAATGTTGAAGAAGTCAATCATGAAATCTTCGATATTTACGAAGAAGATACATCGGAAGAAGTACTGGACAATGGCGTCTTTGATGTTGAGGACGAACCGGAAGAAGAGATTTGCCCAAATTGTGGTGCTGAAGTATCTGCCGGCAGTAGAAGATGTAAGGAATGTGGGCAGTCTTTAAACCAGTAGATTATAGGTAGATGTCATTGAATCTGCAGGAATGTGAATCCACTCCTGTAATCTTGATAACGAAGGGAGACATTAGGATGCCTGAATTGATGAATATCAATCAAGAAATAACCTATGACGCAATAAAAATTGGTTTAGCTTCACCAGAGAAAATCAGAGAATGGTCTAAGGGAGAAGTTAGGAAACCGGAGACAATAAATTACAGGACACTGAAACCAGAAAAAGATGGTCTCTTTTGTGAAAGAATATTCGGACCTAGTAAGGACTGGGAGTGTCACTGTGGAAAATATAAGAAGATTCGTTATAAGGGTGTTGTGTGTGATCGTTGCGGTGTTGAGGTAACCAAAGCCAGTGTTCGTCGTGAAAGAATGGGTCATATCGAATTGGCAGCTCCGGTATCTCATATTTGGTATTTCAAAGGAATACCAAGCCGTATGGGTCTTATACTGGATCTTTCCCCAAGAACCCTAGAAAAAGTATTATACTTTGCCTCTTATATTGTTCTTGATAAGGGAGATACCGACTTACAATATAAGCAGGTATTGAACGAAAAAGAAAAATTAGAAGCAATTGAAAAATATGGTTACAATAGTTTTCGCCTAGGTATGGGTGCTGAAGCAATTCAGGAACTATTACAGTCAATTGATCTGGATAAGGAATCTAAGGAGCTTAAGAGAGCACTTAGAGATTCTACTGGTCAAAAACGTGCTAGAATTATTAAAAGACTAGAAGTTGTAGAGGCATTCCGTGAATCCGGTAATAAACCAGAGTGGATGATTCTGACTGTAATACCAGTAATTCCACCAGATTTACGTCCTATGGTACAGTTGGATGGTGGGCGTTTTGCAACCTCCGACATGAATGATTTGTATCGTAGAATTATCAATAGAAACAATCGATTAAAGAGACTGCTTGAACTTGGTGCACCAGATATCATTGTAAGAAATGAGAAGAGGATGCTTCAAGAAGCGGTGGATGCTTTAATTGACAATGGAAGAAGAGGTAGACCGGTTACTGGTCCTGGTAATCGTGCTTTGAAATCCCTTTCTGATATGTTAAAAGGTAAGCAAGGACGTTTCCGTCAGAACCTTTTGGGTAAACGTGTTGACTACTCTGGACGTTCCGTTATTGTTGTTGGACCAGAATTGAAGTTATATCAATGTGGTCTACCAAAGGAAATGGCAATTGAATTGTTTAAGCCATTTGTAATGAAGGAGCTAGTTGCTAAGGGAACCGCTCATAATATAAAATCAGCGAAAAAGATGGTTGAAAGACTTCAACCAGAAGTTTGGGATGTCCTTGAGGAGGTAATTAAAGAACATCCGGTTATGCTTAACCGTGCACCAACCCTACACAGACTAGGAATTCAAGCTTTTGAGCCAGTTCTTGTAGAGGGTAAGGCAATCAAACTTCATCCATTGGTTTGTACCGCTTACAACGCTGACTTCGATGGTGACCAGATGGCTGTGCATCTACCATTATCTGTAGAAGCACAAGCAGAATGCCGTTTCTTGCTATTATCACCGAATAACCTCTTAAAGCCTTCCGATGGTGCACCAGTTACCGTACCTTCACAGGATATGGTTCTTGGTATTTACTATCTGACCATAGATAAAGAGAATAAAACAGGTGAACTTCATTCATTTAAAAATGTAAATGAAGCAATCTTGGCTTATGAAAATGGCGCAATAACACTTCACGAGATGATTCTTGTTCGCAGAAGTGGAATTAACAAAGATGGCCTTTTAGAATCTAGAATGATAAAGTCTACCTTGGGACGCTTCCTCTTCAACGAAATCATTCCTCAGGATTTGGGTTTTGTTGATCGAAGCAAGGAGGAAAATTTCCTAGCCTTGGAGGTTGACTTCTTAGTTGCCAAAAAGCAATTAAAACAAATTCTAGATAAATGTATTAATATCCATGGAGCAACCCGGACAGCGGAAATTCTAGATAAGATCAAGAGTATTGGCTTTAAATATTCCACAAGTGCTGCCATGACTGTATCGATTTCTGATATGAAGGTTCCGGAGGAAAAGAAGCAGATTATTGCTGAGGCGGAAGCTACGGTTGAGGAAATCAGTAAGGAATACCGTCGTGGTAGGATGACGGAAGAGGAAAGATACAATACGGTTATTGAGACTTGGAAGGAAGCGGATAAAGAGCTTACTGAAACCCTACTGAAAGGATTGGATCGTTTTAATAATATTAAGATGATGTCCGACTCTGGTGCCCGTGGTTCCGACAAGCAGATTAAACAGTTAGCAGGTATGCGTGGTTTGATGGCGGATACTTCAGGTCGTACCATTGAATTACCGATCAAATCAAATCTCCGTGAAGGTCTTGATGTATTGGAATACTTTATTTCTGCACACGGTGCTAGAAAAGGTCTGTCCGATACAGCATTACGTACCGCTGACTCTGGATACTTGACCCGTCGTTTAGTAGACGTTGCTCAGGATTTAATTATCCGTGAAACCGATTGTTGTGGTCATGGGGAAGAAATTCCAGGTATGTGGATTAAAGCTTTTACCGATGGTAAGGAAGTAATTGAGAGTCTAGAAGAACGTATCACTGGTAGATTTTCTTGCGAAACAATTACGGATAAAGAGGGTAATGTCATCGTAAAAGCAAATCATATGATTACACCAAAGCGAGCAGCTAGAATTATTGAAACTGGTGTAGAGAAAGTTAAAATCCGTAATATTTTATCCTGTAGATCTCGTTTGGGTGTCTGTGCAAAATGTTATGGTGCTAACATGGCAACTGGCGAAGCGGTACAGGTGGGTGAGGCTGTTGGAATTATCGCAGCACAATCCATTGGTGAGCCTGGTACACAGCTTACCATGCGTACCTTCCATACCGGTGGTGTTGCTGGAGACGATATTACACAAGGTCTCCCTCGTGTTGAGGAACTTTTTGAGGCTAGAAAGCCGAAAGGACTTGCCATTATCGCTGAGTTTGGCGGTGTAGTAACCATTAAAGATACCAAGAAAAAACGAGAAGTTATCATTACCAATAATGATACAATGGAATCCAAAGCATACTTAATTCCATATGGCTCAAGAATAAAGGTATCCGATGGCGATGTACTAGAAGCTGGAGATGAATTGACCGAAGGTAGTGTAAATCCTCACGATATTCTTAAAATCAAAGGAATTCGTGCTGTACAGGATTATATGATCCAAGAGGTTCAAAGAGTATACCGTCTCCAGGGTGTTGAAATCAATGATAAGCATATCGAAGTAATTGTTCGCCAGATGCTGAAGAAAGTTCGTATCGAAAATAATGGAGATACTAATTTCCTTCCAGGTACTTTAGTTGATGTCTTGGAGTATGAAGATGTAAACAGGAGAATGATGGAAGAGGGTCTAGAGCCAGCCGAAGGCAAGCAGGTAATGCTTGGTATCACTAAGGCATCCCTTGCTACCAATTCCTTCTTATCTGCTGCATCCTTCCAGGAAACAACCAAAGTATTAACAGAGGCAGCAATTAAAGGAAAAGTTGACCCCTTAATTGGTCTTAAGGAAAACGTTATTATTGGTAAATTAATTCCTGCAGGTACTGGTATGAAGAGATACCGTTCTATTAAGTTGGATTCGGATATTCAAGAAGAAGAAATGCTTCTGGAAGAGTTAGAAGGCGACGGAAGCTACTTTGATGAGTATGAAACCTTTGAATATCCACAAGAGGATAATCATGAGAATGGTAATCTTCATGGAGATGCTAGTTCTGATGTGAAGACTAGGGAAGAGGTTGGTTACCATGAAGGAGAGGATGGTTATGCTGAAGTAGTATACGATGAAGATAAGTATGCGAAAGAGGGTGACAATCTTCAGAGGGAGGATGCTATCCCTGGAGTTGACGATGCCCATGTAAATTATGGGGAAAACGCCCACAACGATGGTGACTGGACTGAAACCGAGTTTAACTTAAAAGGAATTGTGGAAGACGACTATAGCGATGGTCTATAAAAAGTCATTCATTTAGAAGTACAATTTTAAGAATTTTAACATTGGCTATGCCGATTTTATTATCCCCGGAACTATTATGCTTTCAGGAAGAGTCAGTGAATTTGCTCTTTCTCTGAAAAAGCAGGATGGTCCGGGGATTTTTCATATAAAATGGTTGATTTTCTAAAAAAACCATTGTAATATGTTACTGTATGTTTTTGGATGAATTTGATTTTTGATCGTATAATAATAATGGAAATTCAGTGGGTTCTATATAGACAGTTTTATTGTTATTAGAGAATTACTTATCTTTTTTAAAAATAATTAATTGGAAGGGGATAATACGATGGATTATTTAAAGAAATATGAGGAGTGGATCACGAATCCTTACTTTGATGAGGATACCAGAAAGGAACTTTTGGACTTAAAAGATAAGGAAAATGAAATAAAGGAAAGATTCTTTAAGGATTTGGAATTTGGAACCGGTGGACTAAGGGGGATTCTAGGAGCTGGGGTAAATCGTATGAATTTATATACTGTAAGAAGGGCAACCCAGGGACTGGCCAATTATATTATAAAGCAGGGCGGTGAAAAGAAAGGCGTTGCCATCGCATACGATTCTAGAAGGATGTCACCGGAATTTGCTCTAGATTCTGCTCTTTGTTTGGCTGCCAATGGGGTAAAAGCGTATTTGTTTGAAAGTTTACGTCCAACACCAGAGCTATCCTTTACTCTTAGGGAATTAGGCTGTATCGCAGGAATTGTTATAACAGCCAGTCACAATCCACCTGAGTACAATGGATATAAGGTATATTGGGAAGATGGGGCTCAAATCACCTCTCCAAAGGATCTTGAAATTATTCATGAGGTCAATGCAATTACAGACTTTTCACAGGCAAAGACAATGACAAAAGAAGAGGCCACCCAGCAAGGTCTTTTAAACATAATAGGAGAAGAAATTGATCAAAAATATATAGAAGCTTTGAAGAAATTAGTGATCAATCCCATAACTGAGGAAGGGAAGAAATTAAAAATTGTATACACTCCCCTTCATGGAAGTGGAAATCTTCCTGTCCGCAGAATATTAAAGGAATTAGGCTTTACCAATGTATATGTGGTAGCAGAACAGGAGCTCCCTGATTCTGAATTTTCCACAGTAGGTTATCCCAATCCGGAAGACCCCAAGGTATTTGACTTGGCAATTAAATTGGCAAAAGAAGTGGATGCGGATATTATTTTAGCAACCGATCCAGATGCAGACCGCCTGGGAATTCAGGTGAAAAATCCACAAGGCCAATATGTTTTATTTAATGGAAATATGACTGGAGCCTTAATTGCAGAATATGTATTTTCTCAGAAAGCAAAGAAAGGCATCTTACCAGAGAATGCAGCCTTGATTAAGACCATTGTAACTGGTAATATATCCGACCAGATTGCTGCCCATTACAATGCTAGATTAATTGAAGTATTAACTGGCTTTAAATATATTGGTGAGCAGATTAAGAGATTTGAAGAAACCGGTTGTAACGAATTTGTCTTTGGCTATGAAGAAAGCTATGGTTATCTTGTAGGTACCCACTCCCGAGATAAGGATGCGGTTGTGGCAGTGATGGCCTTATGTGAGGCTGCAGCTTACTATNTGACCCAAGGAATTAGCTTATATGAACAAATGGAACGAATTTATCAAAAATACGGCTATTTTAAAGAAGATTTGATTTCTGTTACCTTAAAAGGGATTGAGGGAATGGAAAAAATCAAGGAAATCATGGAAGGATACCGTAAGAATCCGCCGGTTACAGCAGGAGATTATAAAGTATTGAAAGTTAGGGATTATAAAGCCAATACCATAACTGATATGACTACGGGAAAGGTTAGTCCTACAGGACTTCCCCTATCGGATGTATTATACTTTGAGTTAAATGATGATGCATGGTCTGCCATTCGCCCTTCCGGTACGGAACCAAAGATTAAATTTTATTTTGGTGTAAAAGGTAATAGCAAGGAAGATGCAGAAGCAAAACTAGACAAATTAATGAAGGATGAAGTTTTTAAAGTGAGTTAAGATCACTGGTATTGCTATTGCGTGATGAATGTTAGGTAGCTTAGAGTCCTTAAGGAATTCATAATTTAGTATAGAAGAGAAAAGACGGGGCTGTCGCACGAAATGTGCGGCGCCCTATTTACATGAGTGATGTTTATCACATATTAAATTTACAAAAATAGCATGTGACTATCAATCCAATAGAGTTCTCACTCGGTTGCCGCACATAGCGGTACATAAGGTTCATTCAAAATTACTGAGGCGCCGAACTACTTCATCGGCAAAAAAAATAAATCCCAAACTTCGAAAAGTAAGGGATTTATGGTGAAATATTAGTATGCAACTACCAAATACATTACCTAAAAATGATATCTCATTTCAAAGCGGANATCAATTAAAACTCTTTAGTAACAGTAAAGTCTACACTAATTTTTGACCACAGTTTGAGCAAAAGTTCCCTGNCGCAGTTTTCTGGCCACAATTTGGACAAAAGTTAGGTTTTGCAGCTCCCTGTGGACTAGCACTAGGATTTGAATTGCTTTGATGGGTCTGTTGTTGATTTACATTTTGCATCATCTGATTTGCCATATTCATTCCCATCATCATTCCCGCCATATCAGAGGCAACGCCTCCACCTCCAACCTTACCTGAGGATATTCCCTCAGTCATAGCTACTTGTTGATAGCGGTTAAGATCTCCTACCATGCTAAAGGAGGCATTCTTATTAATCATTGCCTGGATTTCCTCAGGATAAGTAAAGCTCATGATATTAAAGCCTGTTACTGATAAACCAGAATCAAATAATTGCATATCCAGGTCGGTACGAATTCCATTGGCGATATCAAAAGAATTGGCCTGGAGATTAAACATATCCTTACCTTCTTTTGAAATCCATTTCATCAAAAGCTGATCTAAAATTGAAATAATACGTAAACGTACATCTTCAACAGTATAAGTCTGTCTGATTCCTGCTATTTTATCAATAAGTTTTACATAATCGGTTACCTTAAAGCGGAAGGTTCCGTTGGCCCGTATGGGCATACCTCCTGGAAGTTGAGGAGTAGGAATATTAATCGGATTCTTGGTGCCCCATTTTGTAATAAACTCCTTTGTATTAATAAAAAGAACCTCAGCTCTTATTCCAGAGTTAAAGCCGAATTTAAAGCCTGCTAGGGTAGAAAGAAAGGGTATGATTTGTGATTCAATATCATAGTCACCATCGTCCTTAAAAACACCTTCAATCTTTCCATTATATAAAAAGATAGCATCCTGACCAGGGCGAATGATAAGTCGGCTCCCTCTCTTTATTTCATCATTGTTCCATTTGTAGAAAATCATATCATCACGGAATTCTTGCCATTCCACGACATTGGCAAATTGCCTCCTAAACAGTCCCATAAACTACCTCCCAAAAATATTTTTATCTACTTATTTTACTGTATCATGATAATATTTTTCTATGATTGCTTAATTATAAAGTATCATAGCCATCATAGGAATAGCAATCACTTTTAAAATTTACGACTACCAGAGCTGTGGGAGCGCCCAGCAGAAGATACTCCACCTCGAAAGCCTCCGGAGTTAGAGCCACCTCGATAATGATTATGATTCTCTTTGGGTTTTCTGACTCTAGTTACATGGGTTCTAAGATAATAATCTCTTCTTCCAATAAGTCCGGAATTCTTTGGATCTAGATAATTAGCTGAACCGGCAGTCATTTTACCACTGGAATGGTATGCCATAATACCTACCACCACAGCTCCAAGGATGAGGGAAACAATCAATTGGAACCAAACATTGGTGAACAAATCCTTAGAGCTATTTTGATATTCTGGATAGACATAATTATGATCTGTGTTGATTTGGGAATCATCCTTCATGTAATTAGCAGACATTTTTATATATGTTTTAAATGCCTTTACATATTCTTCATTGGTAAGATTCGGGCCTACTTCTTCAAGAATTTGGTCAATGCGTTTGGAATGGATATAGGTCTGTGCAAGACCATAACCATGGATAACAACTTCTCGATGATACATATCTACCAGGAGCAGTACCCGGTCTCCCGCTTCTAGCTGTGCCTCAAATTCTTCGATGTAGGTATCAGCATCTAAGGCATGGGGATTCTTATGGGTGAGGATAAATATTTCAATTCCTGCTTCTTCACCATATTCTGTGCACAGTTTCTCTAATTCCTCGTATTCCAATGTGGATAAAAGTCCTGCTTCATCATAAATATGTGGATAAGACTTAGAAGATTCCAGTGAAGCTGAATCCTGCTTTAAAATCATTTCCTCTTCTGACTTTAGATTACTGGTAGATTCTTGAGCAGTTATCGGGGTGATTCCTAAAGATATCATAATGAGAGTAAGCAGTAAAAAGATCATCAAGCGTGATCCATGTTTGCAATGATTGCTTATATCTTTCATAGAAGGCCACCTCCTATCAATGCCGTAAGGATTCGAAGAAGAATAAAGGTTCCACCAGATATTCCTGTAAACCAAGCAGCCACTTTACCCATACTAATCGGAGGTTTTCCTACGATTTTTCCGGTCTGGCCATTCATTGCGAAATTATGTTCTGCCTGTTTGTAATCATAGCATACCAGCCATACAGGAAGTAGAGTATAATATGCATTCTTTTTCCGAATATTAATGTTTTTACGGTTATAATGTACGCTAGAATATCCAATAATAGTGGAGCGAATATAGGAATCCACATAAGAACTAACCCTGTTTTTGACCCTAGGGAGTAGCTGGTTATCATCATAGTCATATTTTTCGGCAAGATAACCGGCCAGGTAAGGCAAATTAAAGTTTTTTAAGTTTGAATAATGATAGGGTTCCAATTTATCCATCATAGTGTCATCCATTTTCTTGGAGGCATCACAAGGAATCCGTAAGTAATTTAAGTCTACCTTACGATAGACATAATAGTATTTTGTTTCTGTGTAAATCCAGTCACCTCGAGTATAGCGACGCACTCGGGTACAGGTAGCCTCGACCTCACCCTTACCATTTAGATCAAAAAGCCAAAATGGTACATAAAGACCAGTGATATTCTTAATTCGATCGGCAGTCATGAAATCTTTTGGGGTTAATAAGCCTTTCCGACACCATTTTTTAAAGGCCTCCTGGGCATCCTCCTTACTTATGGTAAATGGTATCACCTTGGCAGGGGCAAGATTTCCTGTTAGTCGATCACTTAGGACAACTCCAGCACCGCAAAAACTACAGGTAGTGGCAGTTGTTTGTAAATCTGTTATTAGGACAGCTCCACAGTTTCTACAATGATATTCATTGGCTTCATTTTCTCGAAAAGTTGAATGATGGCTAGGTTCATCGGCATCATTGGGGTCTGCATAATCGTAATCAAAGGATTCTGCGGCAGCCCGTTTGTCCTCCTCATCCATCTCATAGGTGTATGTACCTGGGGATGTGCTCTTTTTTCCTGCCATATTCTCGATATTATCTGTTCTGCCGCAACTATCGCAACGTAACATGCCTGATTTGCTGTCAAATGCCATATCTGCCCCGCAATTAGGACATTTATAATGAATTACCATAAAAATATTGCCTCCTCAACCTTAATACAATCAAATGTCCGCAAGGTGAAAAAAATTCATTTGCGGACATTCTCCTGGGTTAACCATAATTTTGAAAAGATTATTTGTCTTTATTTGTTCAGGTTGGCTTTTAAGGCTGCCAATTCATCATCAATGGAGGTGTCTGAAACATACTTTTTCGCTAGGTCTTCTATGGTCTGGTTAGAGGATGAACGATTTAGCTCAGCCATTGCATTTGCTTTATCTAGAGCTCGATCTGCCATTTCTTCATATTTTGCGAAACTTGCCATGGAATTATTAGCACTGGCAACGGAAGAACTCATCTTATTAATGCGTTCTTGGGTTTTTGCAACTGCTAGTTTTCCTTTTATCATATCTTTGCGGGATTCGAGTTCCTTAATATCACTAACTAGCTTGTCGTGCATCTGGCGCATGTGGTTTGCATTGTTATGGGCAAGTTCATATGCCTCTTTCAGTCCAGGAAGTTTAGCAGATAAACTAGCCTTGTGCTCTAAGAACTTTCTAGCATCATTTTCGTTATTTGCCTCTAAGGCTTTCACTGCATAGGTCTGCATCTTTGCAATTTCTTCTTCACAGTCGTCCAAAACTCGTTTTGCTCTTTGTTCTTCCGCCATAATGCTAGCTGTTTCTGACTTTACTTTACCAAGATCAGAGTTTAAATTTCTAAGGCATTGGTCTATCATTTTCTCAGGATCTTCTGCTTTATCTAAGAGTGCGTTAATGTTGCTGGACATAATGTCTTTGAATCTGGATAAAATTCCCATAATATAATCCCTCCATATGTATGTTTTGTTTGTGGCTGGTAAATATTTAACTTATATATCTTTATTATATTTTTAAGTCTTTGTAATTATTGTAAATATTAACCGTTTACAGTATTAAGTTTATTATGAAATCAAGCTAACGTCAAGTTAAATTAAGGTTAGAATCATAAGAGAAAATTTAAAGGAGCTTAAGATAGAGACGGATTGTATTTCTGTCTTGCATCGTTTATAATAAAAAATTAAGTAGCTTACTAAATTAAGTAGGCTTTAAATTATGGAGTTGATTTAGAAAGTATTAAAAAGACTACAATAATAAGGTAGCCTTAGAATATGGAGTAGACTATCAGATATGAGTAGGCTACAAAACAAAATAGATTACAAAAAAAGATTATAAAATAAAAAAGATTACAAAATAAAAAAGATTACAAAATGAGAAAGTGGGAAATATTTATGTGGATTGCAAATGATTGGAAGAACTTTGAAGTGATAGATACCTCCAAGGGGGAAAAATTAGAGCGATGGGGAGATTTTCTCTTAATTCGACCAGATCCTCAGGTGTTATGGGAAACTCCCAAGGAACATAAGGGCTGGAAAAAATGTAATGCTCATTACCATAGAAGTTCCAAAGGTGGTGGAGAGTGGAAAATTTTTAATTTACCTAAACAATGGAACATCTCCTATAAGGGATTAACCTTTCACTTACAACCTTTTAGTTTTAAACATACNGGACTTTTTCCAGAGCAAGCAGTAAATTGGGATTGGTTCTAAGAAAAAATCAAATCAGCAAAGAGGCCAGTTAAGGTATTAAATTTATTTGCTTATACGGGAGGAGCTACCTTAGCTGCAGCTAAGGCAGGAGCATCGGTTACCCATGTAGATGCTTCCAAGGGTATGGTGACTTGGGCAAAAGAAAACGCCCTTGCTTCTGGACTTAAGGATGCCCCCATCCGTTATATTGTAGATGATTGTGTGAAGTTTGTTGAGAGGGAAATTCGCAGAGGAAATAAATATGATGCTGTGATTATGGATCCTCCTTCCTATGGCAGAGGGCCAAAGGGAGAGATATGGAAAATTGAAGATAATATTCATTCTTTTGTTCACTTATGTACCAAGGTATTAACAGAGAAACCATTATTCTTTCTAATCAATTCCTATACCACAGGTCTACAAGCTGGGGTATTGTCCTATATGCTATCGATAGAAATGAAACAATTCGGTGGTATTGTTCAGGCAGAGGAGATTGGACTTCCTGTTTCAAACAATGGATTGGTTCTACCTTGTGGAGCTTCTGGAAGATGGGAAAGTATTGAATCGAAGTAAAAGAGAGAGCTCCTGTATTACAAGCTAAGTATAGAAATTTTTAAACATAAAAATCACCTTGATAATAATAAAAAAACATCTTGGTAATAAATAAAAAAACATCTTGATAATAAATTAAAAAATATCTTGATAATAATTAAAAATCAATCTTGATAATAAATTAAAAAAATCACCTTTGGATTTTGAATAGCTTAAGTGACTATCAAAACAAAGGTGATTTTATTTTTAGTACAGTTCTCGAAAGGTATTATAGTTATTTATTATATTATTGGATATCCATAATTAATACATTTACTGAATTGGCTGGAAGATTTAGAATATTTCCCTGGGTTTTTAATGAAATAACATCTTCTACCGGTTGTATAAGTTCGTCATTTTTTCCATTTACATTGGAGATGTGAACCAGAGTGGAATCTCCGCTTAAAGTGACTAACTTTCCAGTCTCAGCAACCTTCAAATCTTTAAGATCGATTTGAATTGATTTGTCATAATGATCTGTATTAACCAGTTTCGCATAAACATGCTTAGCATCTCGAGTTACGGAATGGAAGACATCCTTGTTATATGCCTCTAATTTGTAGTCTAATACCTTGCTGGTAAAGTTACCATCGGTGTAGGAACAAATGAGGCGATCGCCTGTAGCGCCACCAAAATCCACGGTTATGGTGTAATCGGTCTGCTCAGTTATTTTCTCGAAGCAAGCGGCTCTTAAGTTGCCAGCGCAGCTACTAGAAGAATAGTCTCCTAAGGTATATCCTTCTACACCATTCTTATAAATCTTAACACCGGTTGCATCACCCTTATAATTGATTGCATATTCAATTACATCCTTTTTATCAGGACCGATATCAGTTAAGCCTACCCCTAGGTAGAAACCTTCTAGGCCAGAGTTTTTAGAAGCAAGAACCTCTACTCTATAATTTGTCCAAGCATCGTTAAGGATGTAGAGTCCATTCAGACCATTGGCCTGGGCTTTTAGGATTAGTCCTTTTTCCTTATCTATGGTATATCCTATAGATCCTGGAATCTCCTTCCATGCTGGATCAAGATCTTGGGTGAAGTCTTGGTCTAGAAGTAGGCTACCATCTACATTAGAAATTACTTTAATGCTTTTTACTGTAATTTCAGCATTGCCTGTAGCAATTTCGATACCGCCATATGGGATTAAGGGGGTGGAATGACCATTGCGGTAAGTTTGGAAAGAGGTAGCAAGTAATTTGTTACCTAAGTATTTTGCAAATAATTGTTGTACATAGTAGTTGGGTGTACGCCATACACTTTCGTTATCAAACCAGATTAGATCTGGAGTCCAACGATATTGACCATCGGTTAATACCTTATTAAATAAGGGTGCATATGCAGTAAGTAAAACAACGTCGGAGTTTCTTTCAAATCCGGTCATAATTGCAGCTTCTGCCACTGCTCCTGCCAGGGTATTTTTATCAGTAGAAGCATATTCTCCTACGAATACCTTTGATGATTTTGCTTTGTCTATGCTGCCGTCATTATTATAAGCTCTGTAATAGTAATTATAACGATCCGCATTGTTAACCAGATATAGATTGGAACGATAATAATGTTCGTCAGCAATGGTCTCCATATAATCCTTTTGATACTGATACCAGCTTATGGTTTCCTCTGTGCTCTTTGTTCCATCGGTAAAACGAATATTGGCGGAACCAGTGTAATTGCCACTTAAGAATTTCCAACCTTCCTGATAAGCATCATCGTCAGCTTGGGCTCCTACTGTGGAAATGATATGGAGTTCATAGCCAGGGTAATATTTCTCCATATGGGCATCGATGGCTGCTTTAAAGATTTCAAAGTTAGCAAAGAACTCGGTTCCCCAGTTCTCATTTCCTACACCTAAATAATGAAGATCAAAGGGAGCTGGGTGACCCATTTTCTTTCGAAGAGCTGCCCATTCATTATTTTCGAAATCTTCACTAATAGCAAAATCAATTAGGTCAGTAAAGTTTTTAATGTATTTATCTCTTAAGCTGCCACCTGCTGGATTAGCATAGTCAGAACGAGCCTGGCAAAGTACACCGCAGGCCATTACAGGTAGGGGAGTAGCATTAAGATCTTCGGCTAACTGGAAGTACTCCATATAACCTAAGCCCATGGTCATCATATAACCCCATACATTAAAGTTTTCCTTCCTTAATTCAATATCTCCAACGGAATCCTTCCAATCATAAACATTGTCCCATATATAGGAACCTTCGGAAATACATCCTCCAGGGAAACGTAAGAATTTAGGATGAAGATCCATCAAAGCTTCTACCAAATCTTTTCTTAAACGGTAGTTTGGATTCCCTTGATAATTGCGATGAGCTGTTTTTGAGTTCTCTTCATCCTGGGAACCCCAGAGGTCGGAAGGCATTAAGGATACCATATCAATGGAAATATCCCCTTGGAAGGAAAGAGACAATTGTCCTAGCATGGTGTTGGTAGCTAGAAGGTAAAGACTTTCATTTGCTCCGTATTTATTCCAAGTGTTACTTCCATCGACTTCTATCTTCAAGGTATCACTAAGAGGATTACCATCCGGATCTAGTAATTGCAAGGTAATCGTGCCCGCCTGCTTTGCTTTTGCCCAAAGGGAAGAGTAATATTTCACTCCTTCTTTGATGTGCATAGAACAATGGCCGTTGGAATCACAAAATCCTCTATTATATAAGGTAGCTCCATTGGAGACAGTGATATAATAAGAATTAATCTCAGGATCCCTTAGATTAAAATGTTCATTCAAGCCACCCTTATTTTGAACCTTAACCAATTCTAAATCTCCAAACCAAGCATGCAAGGGGTTATGATTTCTTCCAGTGGAAACAGCGTTTTCACCAGAAGCGGGAGAAAAAGTATCAAAGGTAAAGGATTCAAAAGATCTATTTTGTACCAGTTCTCCATAGATACCACCATCTGCTGCATTGTTAATGTCTTCATAAAATAGACCATATAAGACGTCACTGATGTCAAGAACTTCCTTGCTACCATCTATGGTTAAGCTATAAGGGGGAAGACCTTCGGGAAGTACGGTGGCATCAAAGCTTTTTTCTAACTGGTAATTTCCCCTTTTAAGGAGGGCAGTGAGGGTTACAGCTTGAGGTGCTGAAACCTCCCCTAATTTTCCTTGGTCTGATATCAGCTTTGGATTGCTGGAAGTCCAGATTACTTCAACTTTACCACCCATCAGAGATTGAGGTAGATTGATATCTTTCACAATGATTGATGTGGGAAAATTTAAATATTTATCTCTAGCAAGAGTTATGATATCCTCATCCGTAAGGGACTCACACATAATCTCAATTACCTGATCTTGGGATAGATCCTTCTTATAAATTCGGAAGTCAGATAAAGCCCCACTAAAATCAGGATCTACATCAAATTGAGATTTTCCAATGTAATTATTGCTATAATTGCTAGAATCATTAAAGGTCTCAAACCAAGTACGAAGTTTCCCATAGGCTCCACTGGAAGTCTGACTAATGGAACCATCTGAAATTAATTCTCCATTAAGGTATAGGATAGGACCTGCGCTACTTTCTGTGCCGCCTTTTGTACCAGTAACGGACATGGCGATATGGATCCATTCTCCAAGGGGAGATCCTTTCCCAGGATCCACAGCAATATCAGATCCGGCATTACAAACACCACGAAGATTACGGGTTAGGAATATATAAGGGCCCTGTGCGCTTTTTCCAAAATCAAAGATTCGTTCCCAGACATTTTGGCCTGTTGCAAAATTAACCCAGGTGGTGATGGTTAAACCAGTTTGATCGCTGACATCTTGTAAGAGATCAGAAGGTAACTTCATATAGGAAGTACCAGGATTACCACCAGTCAGTGAGAGGGCCATTCGATTATCAACCATGGATATCTTAGGAGGGGTTGTTCCTAAGGCCACGGCATCATTACCGAAACCGGAGCTGTCTTTGCCAGCTTGGTTTTGATCATTAAATTTGTAATGAGCGATTATAAAATTCTTGTAATTCAAATTCATGTCGTTTTTGTTCATTGAAAATTCCTTTCGATATATATATTATTTTAATTTCGCTTACAGGTTAAAAAACATATTACCATTGGAAAATGCCGGATTGGCATACACTATTTTACAATGGTCTTTCTTCTTCGTCAACTTCAATTCAGATATATAGGTAATACTTACAAAATGTTGTGCTTCTTTTGCATATTATTAGTAAAGTTTGAAATAATACAGATGAATATAGAACATTTATAATGAAAGACCATTAATGAAATACCATTAATGAAATACCATTAATGAAATACGAATACCATTATATAATAGGAAGTAATTCAAACCAATGGATATTTGCCAGGATAAAAACTGGGATTTTCACGGCCTAGCCCTGAGGAGAAAGGGAAATGATTTGCGCTAGTAATATTCTGTTTTTTCTAAAAAAAATACTTGCAATTCATAAATCCTTAGTGTATAATATCACATGTTGTGACGTTGATAGCGTAGAAGCGTGAGGTTGCTACCTTAAATGGTAGGTTTTCCGTGGAGCGAAGGTCAAGTTATGAAACTGGCGACAAGTCACTGTACCAATTGAATCTTCAGCCTTTGATGATGGATAAGGCGGGTGCGTTTCATAGACTCTTATTGAGGGCTAGTTGATATTTCCCAATAAGATACGCACGGATGAGTGTACAGTCACCACTTGTCGTACTGAAATTAAGTGCGAAAAGGAGGCGGCTTTTTTTATGGCAAGTCAAGTAATGAGAATTACATTAAAGGCGTATGATCATCATTTAATTGATCAATCTGCAAGCAAAATCATCGACACTGTTAAGAAGACAGGATCTAAGGTGAGCGGACCGGTACCGTTGCCGACAAAGAAAGAAGTAGTTACAATTCTTAGAGCGGTTCATAAGTACAAAGATTCTAGAGAGCAGTTTGAGCAAAGAACCCATAAGAGATTAATTGATATCATTACACCAACTCAAAAGACTGTGGATGCATTATCCAGATTGGAAATGCCTGCTGGTGTTTACATCGATATTAAGATGAAAACCAAATAATAAAAGCGAATAAGAACAGAAGACATCTTAGGAATAGNCATTANAATAAAACAAATTTATAATTTATGACATAATCCTTAGGGTTGATATATGANTAGTATAGAAACCATCTAGGATGATTGCACGAAAGTGTAATCCGCTGTAGATTAAATAGGAGGTAAGAAAATGAAGAAAGCAATATTGGCTACGAAAGTCGGAATGACACAAGTATTCAGCGAAAATGGAGTACTTATTCCGGTAACTGTATTGCAGGCTGGTCCTCTCTATGTTACACAGGTAAAGACAGTAGAGAATGATGGCTATGCAGCAGTACAGGTTGGATATGGCGATATCAGAGAGAGTCTGGTAAACAAGCCTAGAAAAGGACACTTTGCAAAAGCAGGTGTAGCAAATAAAAGATATCTTAAAGAATTCAAGTTTGAAAATGCCGCTGATTATCAGGTAGGTCAAGAAATCAAGGTTGACATTTTTGCAGCCGGAGATAAAGTAGATGCTACCGCGAAATCAAAAGGTAAAGGATTCCAAGGAGCAATTAAGAGACATGGATTATCCAGAGGACCTATGTCCCATGGTTCCAAATACCATAGACATGCAGGTTCCAACGGTGCAGCAACAAGCCCTGGCAGAGTATTNAAGGGTAAGAAGATGCCTGGTCAGATGGGTAATGTAAAGGTTACAGTTCAGAATCTTGAAGTTGTAAGAGTAGATGCTGATAAGAACCTTATCCTTGTAAAGGGTGCAGTACCTGGACCAAAAAAATCCTTGGTTTTACTGAAGCAGTCAGTAAAAGCAAACTAGAGCTTTAAGAAAGGAGGAACTTAAGTTATGGCAAATGTAACTGTTTATAATATCGAAGGCAAAGAAGTTGGTAAATTAGAACTTAACGATGCAGTCTTCGGAGTAGAGATAAATGAACATTTAGTTCACATGGCAGTTGTTCAGCAGCTTGCCAACAAACGTCAGGGTACACAAAGTGCTAAAACCCGTGCTGAAGTAAGTGGTGGCGGAAGAAAGCCTTGGAGACAAAAAGGAACTGGTCATGCAAGACAAGGTTCAACCAGATCCCCTCAATGGAGACACGGTGGTGTTGTATTTGCTCCAAAGCCAAGAGACTATTCCTTCAAGATGAACAAGAAGGAAAAAGTATTAGCAATCAAATCTGCTTTAACATCTAGAGTAAATGAGCAGAAATTAGTTGTATTAGATCAGTTAAGCTTTGATGAAATTAAAACTAAGAAGATGAAAGCTGTACTTGATAACTTTAAGTTAGATAGAGCGCTGATTGTTCTTGATAAGAAAGATGAGAAGGTAACTCTTTCTGCAAGAAATCTTCCGAAAGTAAGAACTGTATTAACAAACTCCATCAATGTTTATGACATCCTAAGATATGATACTTTGGTAATAACCAAGGATGCCGTAGCGAAAATCGAGGAGGTGTACGCATAATGGCAGATTTGAAATATTATGATGTAATCCTTAAACCAATCATAACTGAGAAAAGTATGAATTCCATGGGTGAGAAAAAGTACACATTTAAAGTTCATCCGGAAGCTACTAAGAATCAGATTAAAGAAGCGGTTGAGAAGATGTTTTCCGGCACTAAGGTTGAAAAGGTAAACACTATGAATTTAGATGGTAAAAGCCGTAGACGTGGAAACACAGTAGGTAAGACAGCGAAGACGAAGAAAGCAATCGTTCAGCTGACGGAAGACAGTGCTGAGATTGAAATTTTCTCAGGTCTATAAAATGTTAGATAAAGGATTAGATAATACAGTTAAGGATGCGGTTAAGTGATAGTACGCATCATTTGAAAGGAGTGCAAAAAATGGGAATTAAAACATATCGCCCATATACACCTTCCAGAAGACACATGACTGGTTCTGATTTTACAGAAATCACAGCAACAAAACCTGAGAAGTCATTGGTTGTTTCTTTAAATAGAAAAGCAGGACGTAATAATCAGGGTAAGATTACTGTAAGACACCGGGGTGGTGGATCAAGAAGGAAATATAGAATTATTGATTTCAAGAGAAGAAAAGATGGTATTCCTGCAACCGTCCTAAGCATTGAATATGACCCAAATAGAACAGCAAACATTGCATTAATTTGTTATGCAGATGGTGAAAAATCTTACATCTTAGCTCCTTATGGTCTAAAAGTAGGAAGCAAAGTTATGAACGGAGAAAAAGCTGAAATTAGAGTGGGTAACTGTTTACCACTACAAAACATTCCAGTAGGTACACAAATTCACAATATTGAACTGTATCCTGGTAAAGGTGGTCAGTTAGTTCGTTCTGCAGGTAACTCTGCACAGCTTATGGCTAAGGAAGGTAAATATGCTACCCTTAGACTTCCAAGTGGTGAGATGAGAATGGTTCCGATTGTATGTAGAGCGACTGTTGGACAGGTAGGAAATGTTGATCACGAGCTTATTACAGTTGGTAAAGCGGGACGTAAACGTCACATGGGCTTTCGACCTACCGTACGTGGTTCTGTTATGAACCCGAATGACCATCCTCATGGTGGTGGTGAAGGTAAGACAGGTATCGGTCGTCCAGGGCCATTGACACCTTGGGGTAAACCTGCTCTTGGTCTTAAGACTAGAAAAACAAATAAGCAATCTAACAAGTTGATCATAAGAAGAAGAGACGGAAGTACATTTAAATAATTCATTTGCTGTATACCGTCAAAAGTATTAGTAAGTAATTTAGTCGAGGTGGATTGGTTAATTCACTTAACAAGTATTTATAATTGAACGAAGGTTCGATTAAAGAATTCTAAGGAGGTTAGAATACATGGCTCGTTCACTAAAAAAGGGACCATTTGCAGATGACCATTTATTGAAAAAAGTAGATGCGCTGAATAAAGCCGGTGACAAACAGGTAATTAAAACTTGGTCACGTCGTTCTACAATTTTCCCGCAGATGGTTGGACATACAATTGCGGTTCATGATGGTAGAAAACATGTTCCCGTATATATAACAGAAGATATGGTTGGTCATAAACTCGGTGAGTTTGTTGCAACCAGAACCTATAGAGGACACGGAAAAGACGAAAAGAAAACCAGAAGGTAATGCATGAGCATTAAAAATGGAAGGAGGTTTCATCCATGGCAAGAGGACATAGATCCCAAATCAAGAGAGAAAGAAACGAGAAAGTTGACAACAGAGCTTCAGCAAAGTTATCTTATGCCAGAATATCTGTTCAGAAAGCTTGTTTCGTATTGGATGCCATTCGAGGTAAGGATGTACAAACAGCACTTGGTATTTTAGCATATAGTCCAAGATATGCATCAAGAGTTATAGAGAAGTTATTAAAATCAGCAATTGCAAATGCTGAGGTAAAGAATATGGATCCTGCAAAACTTTACATCGAAGAGTGCTATGCTAATCAGGGACCAATTATGAAGAGAATCAAACCAAGAGCACGAGGCACCGCTTATCGTATCGAGAAAAGAATGTGCCACATTACAGTAGTGCTTAATGAAAGATAAGGAGGGCAATAATGGGACAAAAGGTTAATCCTCATGGCTTAAGAGTTGGTATCATCAATGATTGGGACTCAAGATGGTATGCTGAAGCCGATTTTGCTGATAATCTTGTAGAAGATTATAAGATTAGAACATATCTCAAGAAGAGACTGTACAATGCAGGGATATCTAAGGTTGAGATTGAAAGAGCTTCTGATCGTTTAAAGATAATTATTTATACTGCAAAGCCAGGTGTAGTTATTGGTAGAGCAGGTTCTGAAATAGAAAAATTAAAAGTTGAGATTCAGAAATTCACTTCTAAGAGATTGAACTTAGAAATTAAAGAAGTGAAAAAACCTGATGTAGATGCTCAGTTAGTTGCTGAGAACATAGCTACTCAGTTGGAAAATCGTATTTCCTTTAGAAGAGCTATGAAGTCAACCATGGCAAGAACAATGAAGGCAGGAGCAAAGGGTATTAAGACTTCTGTATCAGGACGTCTTGGCGGGGCTGATATGGCTCGTACAGAATTTTACAGTGAAGGTACTATTCCGCTACAGACCTTACGTGCTAATATCGATTATGGTTTTGCAGAAGCAGATACCACATACGGTAAGTTAGGTGTTAAGGTATGGATCTATCATGGAGAAGTGCTTCCTACAAAAGGAGCCAAAGCAGAAGGGAGCGATAAATAATGTTAATGCCTAAAAGAGTGAAACGTCGTAAGCAATTCCGTGGAACTATGTCTGGTAAAGCAACCAGAGGAAATACGCTTGCGTATGGAGAATACGGTCTTGTAGCAACCGAACCGGCATGGATTAAATCGAACCAAATTGAGGCAGCCCGTGTTGCTATGACTCGTTTTACAAAACGTGGTGGTAAAGTTTGGATTAANATATTCCCTGATAAACCTGTAACCACAAAACCTGCGGANACTCGTATGGGTTCCGGTAAAGGTACAGTAGAGTATTGGGTAGCTGTTGTTAAGCCAGGACGTGTAATGTTTGAGATCGCAGGTATTCCTGAAGATATCGCTAGAGAAGCATTACGTCTTGCATCACATAAATTACCGGTGAAATGCAAAATAGTTTCCCGTGCAGACTTAGAAGGCGGTGAAAACAGTGAAAATTAATAAATATGTAGAAGATTTAAGAAAAAAATCAGCTACAGAATTAAATGAAGAATTAGTAGCTGCGAAGAAGGAACTTTTTAACTTAAGATTCCAAAATGCAACCAATCAGTTAGAGAATACAAGTAGAATTAAAGAAGTTAGAAGAAATATTGCAAGAATTCAGACAATAATCTCTGAACTTTCTAAGGCTTCTAAATAATTATGGCGATTGATATTTAATCATCGCCATGGAAAGGAGTATCGTTGTGGAAAGAAATTTAAGAAAAGTTCGTATCGGCAAAGTTGTTAGCGATAAAATGGATAAAACAATTGTTGTNGCTTTAGTAGACAATGTAAAGCATCCTTTATACGGAAAAATCGTAAAAAGAACTTATAAATTAAAAGCACATGATGAGAACAACGAGTGCAAAATCGGCGACAGAGTAAAGGTTATGGAAACAAGACCATTATCTAAGGATAANAGATGGAGACTTGTGGAGATCGTTGAGAAAGCAAAATAATACCGAAGTTCTTCCAAAAATGTCTGTATGCTGGCATGCATACAGAGTTCTAATGCAACTGAAAGGAGAATTATCATGATTCAAGTTGAAACAAGACTAAAAGTTGCCGATAATACTGGTGCCAAAGAACTTCTTTGCATCAGAGTATTAGGCGGTTCATCTAGAAGATATGCTAATATAGGTGATATTATTGTTGCTTCGGTTAAAGATGCAACACCTGGTGGTGTTGTAAAGAAGGGCGACATAGTAAAAGCTGTAGTCGTACGTACCGTAAAAGGTGCACGTCGTAAAGATGGTTCCTATATTAGATTTGATGAGAATGCTGCCGTNGTAATTAAAGATGACAAGANTCCAAGAGGAACTCGTATCTTTGGACCGGTAGCGAGAGAATTAAGAGAGAAACATTTCATGAAAATCGTTTCTTTAGCACCAGAAGTATTATAAGGAGGTGTCGACTGTGGCAACGATGAAAATCAAGAAGGGTGACACCGTTAAGGTGATCGCTGGTAAAGATAAAGGAAAAGAAGGCAAGGTTCTTGCTGTTAATGATGGTAAAGTATTAGTAGAAGGCGTTAATATGGTATCAAAACACAGCAAAGCAGACCAATCAAATCCTAAGGGTGGCATCATCCAAAAAGAAGCGCCAATTGATGTATCAAAGGTAATGTACGTTCACAAGGGTAAAGTGACCAGAATTGGCTTCAAGTTTGTAGAAGGCAAGAAGGGAACCCAAAAGGTACGTTTCGCTAAGATTACTGGCGACGTTATCGACTAAATAGAGAGGAGGTTCATTAAAGTTGGCTAGATTAAAAGATATGTACTATAATGAAGTTGTAGCCGGCATGACTAAGAAGTTCGGATATAAGAACGTAATGGAAGTGCCGAAATTAGATAAAATTGTCATCAACATGGGTGTTGGTGAAGCAAAGGAAAATGCGAAACTCCTTGAGTCTGCAGTTAAAGATCTTGAGATTATCACTGGACAAAAACCTGTAATAACCAAGGCAAAGAAATCAATTGCAAACTTCAAGTTAAGAGAAGGCATGTCCATTGGTTGTAAGGTAACTTTAAGAGGCGAAAAAATGTATGAGTTTGCCGATCGTTTAATAAACTTAGCATTACCTCGTGTACGTGACTTCCGTGGTGTGAATCCGAATGCATTTGACGGTAGAGGAAACTACTCCCTCGGTATCAAGGAACAATTGATTTTCCCTGAAATCGAATATGACAAGGTAGACAAGGTTAGAGGAATGGATATCGTCTTCGTAACCACAGCAAAGACAGATGAAGAGGCTCGTGAACTGTTAACACTTTTCGGTATGCCATTTAGAAAATAGGAGGAGGGATTTCCATGGCAAAAACGTCAATGAAAGTAAAGCAACAACGTAAGCAGAAATTCTCCACCAGAGAATATAACCGTTGTAGAATTTGTGGCCGTCCACACGCTTATTTAAGAAAATACGGAATCTGCAGAATTTGTTTTCGTGAATTAGCGTACAAAGGTCAAATACCAGGCGTAAAGAAAGCTAGCTGGTAAGAGGTTTAGAAAGGAGGCAAATGAGATGACAATGAGCGATCCAATTGCAGATATGCTTACGAGAATTCGTAATGCTAATACTGCTAAACATGATACAGTAGATGTACCTGCTTCTAAAATGAAAATTGCTATTGCCGACATCCTACTTAGGGAAGGTTATATCAAAAAGTATGAAATCAAAGAAGTTGGAAGCTTTAAGACAATCCATATTACTTTAAAATATGGTAAAGATAAAAATGTTAAGATTATTACAGGACTAAAAAGAATTTCAAAGCCAGGCCTTAGGGTTTATGCTAATAAAGATGAACTGCCAAAGGTACTTGGAGGCTTAGGAATTGCGATTATTTCCACCAATAAAGGTGTTATCACAGATAGAGAAGCAAGAGAATTAAATGTAGGTGGAGAAGTACTGGCTTTTGTTTGGTAATAAACAAAGTTCACAATATAATAGGAGGTGCGGGCATGTCACGTATAGGTAGAATGCCTATCGCTATACCAGCAGGTGTAACCGTTGATATAGCAGAAAATAATAAAGTGACCGTAAAAGGTCCTAAGGGAACATTAGAAAGAGTGTTACCCGCAGAAATGGGAATTAAAATAGAAGGTTCTGAAGTTGTTGTTACAAGACCAAATGATCTTAAGAAAATGAAATCTTTACATGGTCTTACTAGAACATTAATTGCTAATATGGTTATCGGTGTAACTGAAGGTTATCAGAAAGTCCTTGAAATCAACGGTGTTGGTTATAGGGCAGCGAAATCTGGTAAAGAATTAACATTAACATTAGGTTATTCCCATCCAGTTGTTATGGTTGATCCAGAAGGTGTAGAATCTACTATGGATGGACAGAACAAGATTATAATCAAAGGTATTGATAAAGAAAAGGTTGGCCAATACGCCGCTGAAATCAGAGCTAAGAGAGCTCCGGAACCTTATAAAGGTAAGGGAATTAAGTATGCTGATGAAGTGATTAGACGCAAGGTTGGTAAGACCGGTAAGAAATAAGGGAGGAGTGAAATAAATGGTTAAAAAAGAATCCAGATCTAAAATTCGTGTTAAAAAGCATTTAAAATTACGTAATCGTTTCACAGGTACTCCTGAGAGACCGCGTTTAGCTGTATTCAGAAGCAACAATCATATGTATGCACAGATTATTGATGATACAGTAGGCAACACTTTAGTTGCAGCCTCCACTCTTCAGAAAGATGTTAAGGCTGAGCTTCCGAAGACCAACGATGTAGCAGCAGCAGCATACTTAGGTACTGTGATTGCAAAAAGAGCATTAGAAAAAGGTATTAAAGATGTTGTCTTTGACAGAGGCGGCTTTATATATCAGGGTAAGATTAAAGCGTTGGCAGATGCAGCTCGTGAAGCTGGTCTGAATTTCTAGGCAAGGAGGAGAATAGATGAAACGTACAGTTATTGATACAAGTCAACTGGAGTTAGAAGATAAAGTAGTATCAATTAAACGTGTTACTAAAGTTGTAAAAGGTGGACGTAACTTCAGATTTACAGCATTAGTAGTAGTTGGCGATAGAAACGGACACGTTGGAGCAGGTTTAGGTAAGGCATCAGAAATCCCTGAAGCAATTCGTAAGGGAAAAGAAGATGCGATTAAGAAATTAGTGAGCCTGCCTATTGATGAGAACGGCAGTGTTCCCCATGACTTTATCGGTAAATTTGGTAGTGCTACCGTTTTACTAAAGCGTTCACCAGAAGGTACTGGTGTTATCGCTGGTGGTCCTGCTCGTAACGTACTTGAGCTTGCAGGTTACAAGAATATTCGTACCAAATCACTTGGTTCTAATAATAAACAAAATGTAGTACTTGCTACTATAGATGGTTTAAGCCAGTTAAAGACCCCTGAGGAAGTAGCTAAGCTTCGTGGTATTTCCGTAGATCAGCTGAAATAAGCTGTCCAGGAGCTGTCATTTATTCGAAAATGGAGGTGTCAAAATGGCAAACAAATTGAAAATTACTTTAGTGAGATCTACCATCGGTGCCATTCCAAAACACAGGGAAACAGTAAAGGCACTAGGCTTGAGAAAGCTTCATAAAAGCGTAGAAATGCCTGATAATCCAGCTGTTAGAGGTATGGTTGCTCAGGTACGTCACTTAGTAAAGGTCGAAGAAATATAATTATTAGTAATAGAAGGAGGTGCGCTAGTATGAATTTATCAGAATTAAGACCTGCTGTTGGTTCCAAACAGAGTAAAAACTTTAGAAGAGGACGCGGTCATGGTTCAGGTAATGGTAAGACTGCCGGTAAAGGTCATAAAGGCCAAAAGGCACGTTCCGGAGCTCCTAGAGTAGGATTCGAAGGCGGTCAGATGCCTTTGTATAGAAGAATTCCGAAGCGTGGATTCACAAATAGAAATAGCAAAATAATCGTTGCAATAAACGTAGATGTATTAAATAGATTTGATGACGGTGCTACAGTAACAGTTGATTCATTAAAAGAAGCAGGGATCATTAAAAACCCAAGAGATGGTGTAAAGATTCTTGGAAATGGAGAACTAACTAAGAAGCTTGATGTCAAGGTTAATGCATTTAGTGCAAGTGCAATCGAAAAAATACAGGCTCTTGGTGGAAATGCTGAGGTGGTCTAAAAATGATAAAAACACTGCGAAATGCTTTGAAAGTTAAGGATATCAGAACCAGACTCATATATACTTTAATTTGCCTTATAATAGTAAGACTGGGAACATTGCTCCCAGCCCCTGCTATTAGTAGGGATGTTACAGATCAGTTTTTTAATGCAGAAACATTGGGTGTTTTTAATATCTTAACCGGTGGTTCCTTTTCGAGAATGTCTATTTTTGCTCTAAGTATATCACCGTATATTTCAGCGTCTATTATTGTCCAGTTACTTACCATTGCAATTCCTAAGTTAGAGGAAATGCAAAAGGAAGGCGAGGATGGTAGAAGACGCATCAATGAAATTACCCGCTATGTAACAGTAGTTTTGGCAGTAATCGAATCTGGTGCTATGGCGATTGGTTTTGGTAGCCAGGGTGCTTTAGAAGGCGGTTTGACATTTACGAATGTAATCGTTATTATAGCATCCTTTACAGCAGGATCAACATTTCTTATGTGGCTTGGAGAACGGATTACCGATAAGGGCGTTGGCAATGGTATCTCGATTATCTTGTTAATCAATATCGTATCAACAATGCCTGGTGATTTTATCAACTTATTTAACAATTTTATTTTAAATAAACCTGTAGGTAAGGCTATTGTTGCTGCACTTGTAATCATAGTAGTAATACTTGTTACAGTAGTCTTAGTTGTACTATTACAGGAAGCAGTAAGGAAAATTCCAGTACAATATGCAAAAAAAATACAGGGAAGACGTATGGTTGGTGGACAAACCTCCCATATTCCTTTAAAGGTAAATACCGCAGGTGTTATTCCAGTTATTTTTGCAAATTCACTGATGTCATTCCCAATAGTAATTGCTTCCTTCTTTGGTGTATATCCTGAAAGAGCATATTTCTGGCCTAAGGTTCTAAAAGTATTAGATTCTAGAAGCTGGTTAGTATTTAAGGGAATGGATTGGGGTGAAATCAAGTATTCGATTGGCTTATTAATCTACATCGCATTACTTGTATTCTTTGCGTATTTTTATACTTCAGTTACTTTTAATCCAATAGAAGTAGCAAATAACATAAAGAAGCAAGGTGGATTTATTCCTGGTATCCGTCCGGGTAAACCAACAACAGAATACTTAAGCAAGGTACTTAATTATATTGTTCTTGTGGGAGCAATTGGATTGATTATTATTTCTATCATTCCGATGTTCTTTGCAGGAGCGTTTGGTGCTTCCGTTAGCTTTGGTGGTACCTCCATCATCATTATTGTTGGTGTTATTATAGAGACAATGAATCAGATTGAATCTAAAATGTTGGTACGCCACTATAAGGGCTTCCTAAACGATTAGGAAACTTAAATTCGGTGATTAAAGCATTGAAAGACAGGTGCAGGCGGGTACTTGCTACCTTTTAAAAGTGCCACAGACAGTCAATTTTGCTTATTGACTTGTATCATATTACCTTTTATATAAGCAAAATTGACTGCCTGTAGCATAAAGAAATGAAAGCTTCAAGTATCCGCTTGTACATGATACAAGCTATTTATAAAGGTAGTTAAATCTTTTGTAATTAATATAGTAATGTAGTTAATATAGTATTTAATATATAAGGTAGGTTTATTATTAGTAACCGACTAGGGTAATATTGTATATCATATATGTCATGAGAAGGTATTTTAAATAATCTGCTTTCCTAAAGTTTCCAAAGGGGGAAAAGAACAGAAATGAAAATAATTATGCTAGGAGCACCTGGTGCAGGTAAGGGTACTCAAGCAAAAAAATTAGCTGTAAAATATAAAATTCCTCATATATCCACAGGAGATATCTTTCGTTTAAATATTAAGGCAGGTACACCCATAGGCTTAAAAGCTAAGGTTTACATTGATCAAGGTCAATTAGTTCCTGATGATCTTGTTGTTGAATTGGTGATAGATCGATTAAAACAGCCAGATTGTGAAAGAGGCTATCTCTTGGATGGTTTCCCCAGAACAATACCGCAGGCACAAGCACTGGATGCAGCACTGGATCAGAAGAATGATTCCATTGATTGTGCCATCGACGTAAACGTTCCGGATGAGAACATTATTAAAAGGATGTCGGGAAGAAGAGCTTGTTTAAATTGTGGAGCAACATATCACATAGAGCATATTCCTCCAAAGAAGGAAGGAATTTGTGATGTGTGCGGTAATGATTTGATTTTAAGAGAAGATGATAAGCCAGAAACAGTAAAAAAACGTTTGGAGGTTTATCATAAGCAGACTCAACCTTTAATTGACTACTATAGAAAGAAAAAGAAATTATTATCGGTTGATGGTACAAAAGATATGGACGCTGTTTTTAACAACATAATGAAAGCATTAGAAGCATAAGAGTAAATGTTAGAAAATTCTCTTGGCTCGATTGACCATGAAGAAAGGGTGGCTGATATGTCAATTAGTATTAAATCAGGAAAAGAAATTGAGTTAATGAGGGAATCAGGTAAGATTCTTGCAAAGGTTTTGGAAGAATTGAAGACCTTGATTGTTCCCGGGATTTCAACACTTGAGATTGATAGAAAGTGCTATGAAATTATAAAAAGTTATAATTGCATTCCCTCCTTTCTTAATTATAATGGTTTTCCAGCTTCCATTTGTATCTCCATCAATGATGAAGTTGTTCATGGAATACCAAATAAAAAAAGAATCCTACGGGATGGAGATATCGTCAGTTTAGATTGCGGTGTAANATATCAGGGATATCATTCTGATGCAGCAAGAACCGTACCCGTTGGTGAAATTTCAAATGAAGCAAAAAGATTAATTGAAGTAACCGAGCAAAGTTTCTTTGAAGGAATTAAGTTTGCTAAAGCAGGTCATCATCTACATGAGATTTCTGAAGCAATACAAGAGTATGTAGAATCCTTTGGTTATTCGGTTGTTAGAGATTTGGTAGGGCATGGGATAGGTAAAAACCTTCATGAGGAGCCGCAGATACCAAATTTCAAACAAAAGCGTAGAGGCCCTAGGCTAGAAGCAGGAATGACATTGGCAATAGAGCCTATGGTAAATGCAGGACGCTATGATGTTTTATGGGAAGATGATGACTGGACGGTCGTAACCAGGGATGGATCATTATCCGCACATTATGAAAATACAGTATTGATTACGGATGGTGAACCAGAAATTTTAACATGGAAATAGACATGAGAGATATTAGGGTTGGAAGTTTTGCCGAAGCGATTGCTGGGCATGACTCTGGAAAATGGTATGTAATATTTCGTATAGAGAATGAATATGTATATTTAGTGGACGGCAGAATCAGAACTCTGGATCGGCCTAAAAAGAAAAAAGTAAAACACATTCGTATATTGAATCATTTTGATCCGTTGTTGGCTGATAAGATCAGTAACGAAACAGTAAGAAATGAAGAAATAAAAAGATCATTGAAATTGTTGCAAAAGGGAAATTCATGTAAGGAGGTTTAGTATGTCAAAAGCCGATGTTGTAGAAATCGAGGGTACTGTAGTTGAAAAATTACCCAATGCCATGTTCCAGGTTGAACTAGAAAATGGTCATAAAGTGTTAGCTCATATTAGTGGAAAACTTCGTATGAATTTTATTAAAATCGTACCAGGCGATAAGGTAACCCTTGAATTATCTCCATATGATTTAACCAAAGGCAGAATAATATGGCGTGATAAATAAGAACTTAATATGGAAAATATTATTCTTATACATGAATTTGCTGTTGTAAAAAAATTGCTTGCTATTATATTACTGCGGTGATATAATAATAAGCGGACTTTTTTGAAAGGGGTGAACTACTGTGAAAGTAAGGTCATCAGTAAAACCAATTTGTGAAAAATGCAAAATCATTAGAAGAAAGGGTAGTATCAGAGTAATCTGTGAAAATCCGAAACACAAACAAAGACAAGGCTAATATACAATAGTTCGGGTACCTCAAAAGACTCACTGTTGTTTTATATATAATAGTTCTTGCTTTTTGTGTTACAATCGTCTGTCTGGTTTGACAGAGACATTGTGATATTGTGGGCAGACCAGTTACCGTAAATACTTCGGGTCTGTTTTAAGGACTGTGCCGTCATCACAGAGCCTTAGTGGGCATGCTGATTGTCATGTTCGTCACAATTTAAAGCGGCTGACGTAATGGTACAATATGGCGTAACATTACGGTGTTATCAAAACAAAACATTTTGGAGGTGTAAAGAGCACATGGCTCGTATCAGTGGTGTAGATTTACCAAGAGAGAAACGTGTAGAGATCGGACTAACTTATATTTACGGTATCGGAAGGGTTAGTGCCAATCGTATTCTTGCTGCAGCAAATGTTAATCCAGACACTCGTGTCAGAGATTTGACAGACGAAGAAGTTGCAAGAATTCGTGATGTAATTGATGAGACTCAGATGGTAGAGGGTGACTTAAGAAGAGAAATAGCCCTTAACATTAAGAGACTACAAGAAATCGGATGCTATAGAGGAATCCGTCATAGAAAAGGTCTTCCTGTTCGTGGTCAAAAGACAAAGACCAATGCTAGAACAAGAAAAGGCCCAAGAAGAACAGTAGCTAACAAGAAGAAATAATTAATATAATTATATTTGGAATTAATAGTATAACATTGGAAGCATACACTTAGCAGGCTTTCAATATTGTAATAATCCAATAGGAGGGTTTGTTAAATGGCTAAGAAAATAGCAGCTAAAAAAGTGACTAAAAAACGTGTGAAAAAGAACGTAGAACGTGGACAGGCACACATTCAGTCATCTTTTAACAATACAATTGTTACGCTGACAGATGCAGAAGGAAACGCTCTTTCTTGGGCTAGCGCTGGTGGATTAGGCTTCAGAGGTTCAAGAAAATCAACTCCTTATGCTGCGCAAATGGCAGCTGAAACTGCAGCAAAAGCAGCACTTGTACATGGTTTAAGATCAGTAGAAGTTATGGTCAAAGGCCCCGGTTCAGGCAGAGAAGCAGCAATTCGTGCGCTTCAAGCATGCGGCATTGAAGTAACTAGTATTAGGGACGTGACACCGGTTCCTCATAACGGATGTCGTCCGCCAAAACGCAGAAGAGTCTGATAAGGAGGTATAAGAAAAATGGCAAGAGATATGGGTCCTGTTTTAAAAAGATGTAGATCCTTAGGTATAGAGCCAGCTTATTTAGGTATTGATAAGAAGTCAAATAGAACCTATGCAAGAGCAGGCAAAAAGACCAGTGAATATGGTTTACAATTAAGAGAAAAGCAGAAGGCAAAATTCATCTACGGTATGTTAGAAAAGCCTTTTAGAAATTTATTTGCTAGAGCATCAAAAATGAAACACGGTACTGTTGGTGAAAACCTAATGACATTATTAGAGTTAAGATTAGATAATGTTATGTTCCGTTTAGGTTTTGCTAGAACAAGAAAAGAAGCAAGACAAATTGTTGATCACAAGCATGTATTAGTGAACGGTAAATGTGTAAACATTCCATCCTACACACTAAAAGCTGGAGATAAGATTGAAATAAAAGAGAAATTCAAAAACACACAAAGATATAAAGATATCTTTGAAGTTACTACTGGAAGAACTGTACCGGCATGGCTAGAAGCAGATCATGAAGCTCATACAGGAGTTGTTAAAGAAATTCCTACAAGAGATCAGATTGATGTTCCGGTTAACGAAGTGTTAATTGTCGAGTTGTATTCTAAATAATAAAATTATGCTTATCATATTTTCATTTATACAGAAGATCAATTGCCTTGATAAAGACTGATATAAGTGAAAATATGCTTTGCGTATTTATTATGATGGATTTTATCAACTCAAAATACCCAGAAGGAGGGTCCTGTTGTGTTCGATTTTGAAAAACCCAAAATAGAGATTGCAGAAATATCCGAAGATAAAAAATTTGGACGTTTTATTGTAGAACCTTTGGAAAGAGGATATGGTACAACTTTAGGTAATTCCCTAAGAAGAATTATGTTGTCATCCTTACCAGGTTGTGCAGTAAGCCAAATTAAGATTGACGGTGTAGTTCATGAGTTCAGTGTAATCCCTGGTGTAAAGGAAGATGTAACTGAAATTATCATGAATATCAAAAGCTTAGCAATCAAAAACACAAGTGATACGAATGAGCCTAAGACCGCTTATATTGAGGCGGAAGGTGAAGTTGTAGTGACAGCAGGAGATATTCAAGCTGATCCGGATATTGAGATTTTGAATCCTGATCAGGTTATTGCAACACTGTGCGGTGGTCCGGATAGTAAACTATTTATGGAATTAACCATAACCAATGGTAGAGGATATGTTAGTGCTGATAAGAATAAAAATGAGGATTTACCAATTGGCGTAATACCCATTGACTCCATTTATACTCCGGTAGAAAGGGTAAATCTTTCTGTAGAAAACACTCGTGTTGGTCAAATTACTGACTTTGACAAGCTGACCTTGGATATATTCACCAATGGTACATTAGCGCCTGACGAAGCAGTTAGCTTGGCAGCTAAGGTGTTGAGTGAGCACTTAAATTCCTTTATTGATCTTTCAGAAAATGCAAAAACAGCTGAAATCATGGTAGAAAAAGAGGATAATGAAAAAGAAAAAGTACTTGAAATGAGTATTGATGAATTAGAGTTATCCGTTCGTTCTTACAACTGCCTAAAGAGAGCTGGTATAAATACAGTAGAAGAACTAACCAACAAAACTGCAGAAGATATGATGAAAGTAAGGAACCTTGGACGCAAGTCTCTAGAAGAAGTACTTACGAAACTGAAAGAGCTTGGATTATCTTTGGCTCAAAGTGAAGATTAAATAATAAGATGTTAAATTTTCATAGATTTTCTTAAAGAGTTATCTTAAGAAAGAATTCGTAGCTAAACCTAAAGATTTAAAGGAGGGAATGAAATGGCTGGTTATAGAAAGCTTGGAAGAACTTCAAGCCAGAGAAAGGCTTTGCTTAGAAACCAAGTAACAAATTTATTATATAACGGTAAAATTGTTACTACGGAAGCGAAAGCAAAGGAAATTCGTAGTATAGCCGAAAGCATGATTGCGCTTGCTGTGAAAGAAAAAGACAATTATGAGACAGTTACCGTAACAGCTAAAGTTGCTCGTAAAGATAAAGATGGTAAAAGAGTTAAGGAAGTTGTAGATGGTAAAAAAGTTACCGTTTATGATAATGTAGAGAAAACAATCAAGAAGGATAGTCCTAGCCGTCTTCACGCTAGAAGACAAATGATGAAGTATCTCTACCCTGTAACTGAAGTACCTGCAGAAAATGCTGGTAAGAAGAGAAATACAAAGGTAGTTAACCTGTCTGATAAGCTATTCAATGAAATAGCACCGAAGTATGCTAACCGTAACGGTGGTTACACTAGAATCGTAAAGATTGGACCACGTAAGGGTGACGCAGCTATGGAAGTATTAATTGAACTAGTATAATATAGAAATTGGGGACGTATGGCTTAACAGCAGGCGTCCCTTTTTGTTTCATAGGAAAGTTCTCTGAACTTAATATTTTTCTTAGGATTCGATTTTTCTTGGTTTTACTGAGGAAATATGATACAATTCAGAAAAGTTATTCCTATTAGAATGAATCTGAAATGAGGAAGGCCATGGAAATGATTAAGGTGAAGGACTTGACTTTTGAATACATCCGTCGTGATGAGGATGGTAATGTTGAGTCCATAAATACTGCTATTGATAATGTAAATATTAAAGTGAGTAAAGGTGACTTTATTGCCATATTAGGAGCCAATGGCTCTGGTAAGTCCACCCTAGCAAAACATATCAATGCTTTATTATATCCAACCAAGGGTAGTGTTTGGGTTAATGGTTTGAATACCCAAGAGGAGAAAAATCTTTGGGATATTCGCCAAAGTGCTGGAATGGTATTTCAAAATCCGGATAATCAGATTATAGCAGCAGTTGTGGAAGAGGATGTAGGTTTTGGACCTGAAAATATAGGCATTCCAACCAATGAAATTTGGGAAAGAGTAGAAAAGAGCCTAAAAGCAGTAGGTATGTTGGAGTATCGCAGTCATTCCCCCAATAAATTATCTGGTGGACAAAAGCAGAGGGTTGCAATCGCTGGAATTATGGCCATGAAACCAGAATGTATTATATTGGATGAGCCAACCGCTATGTTAGACCCAGATGGAAGAAAAGAAGTAATTTCCACCATTCGGGAACTGAATAAGAAAGAAAAAGTAACCATTCTTCTAATTACACATCATATGGATGAGGTTACTTCTGCAGATAAAGTGATCGTTATGAACCAGGGGAAGGTTGTTATGCAAGGAAAACCCCGAGAAATATTTTCTAAAGTGGATGAAATAAAAAGTTATCGGTTGGACGTACCTCAGGTAACAGAATTGGCCTTTGAATTAAAAAAAGCAGGACTAGATTTACCCGAGGGAGTTTTAACAGTTGAAGAATTAGTAGAGGCAATTAAGCAGCTAAAAAAGTCTAAATAGTAATACATTAACATTAAAAAATGAGAAGCAAGAAGTCTTAGAAGCTTTTAGAGCAGGTGAACTTATGCAAATAGTATTTGATAACGTAAATTATATTTATAGTCCTGGCACAGCCTATGAAAGACATGCATTAAAAAATATTAGTTTTTCCATTGAAAAGGGAGAATTTATAGGATTAATTGGTCATACAGGATCCGGAAAGTCTACTTTGATTCAGCATATGAATGGACTGATGAAAGCTACCAGTGGACACATTTATTTTAATGGTGCTGATATTAATGCTCAGGATTATAAACTTAAGGAACTACGGAGCAAGGTAGGTCTTGTATTCCAATATCCAGAGCATCAACTCTTTGAGACCACAGTATTTAAGGATGTGTGCTTTGGACCCTCCAATCTGGGATTGGATAAATTAGAGATTGAACTACGAGCTTATGAAGCTTTAAAAATGGTAGGAATAGGGGATGATTTATTGGATGCATCTCCTTTTGAGTTATCTGGAGGCCAAAAACGCAGGGTAGCCATTGCAGGAGTTTTAGCCATGAAACCTGAGGTATTAATTCTTGATGAACCTACGGCTGGTTTGGATCCAAGAGGTAGGGATGATATACTAGATCAAATTAAGAAACTACATGAGGAAAGTGATATAACCATTATTCTAGTTAGCCATAGCATGGAGGATGTTGCAAAGTACGTAGATCGAATCTTTGTGATGAATCAAGGAGAGCTGATTTTTAATCATACAGCCAAAGAAGTGTTTTCGCGAATCAGCGAACTAGAAGAAATACATTTGGCTGCTCCTCAGGTAACTTATGTTATGAAAGGTTTAAAGGACGCAGGCTTTTCTGTACCTCTCGATGTTACAACCGTAGAGGAAGCGAAAAATGTGATTTTAAAGTTATTAAAAACATGATAAGTATTTCGATAAACAGTCATAAAGTTTGGCATAGGAAAGTGAGTATTTTATGATCAGAGATATTACAATAGGACAATATTATCCGGCAAATTCCATACTACATCGTACCGATCCTAGGGTTAAATTAGTCGGTACCTTGATGTTTATCGTTTCTTTGTTCCTCTTTGATACATTTTATGGGTATCTTATGGTAACTTTATTTTTGGCATCGGTTATAAAAATGTCTAAGGTACCATTTAGATTTATCGTAAGAGGTCTTAAGGCAGTAATTGTATTGCTATTATTTACAGTGACCTTTAATTTGTTTCTAACCCAAGGTGAAATCTTATGGCAGTGGGGTTTCTTAAAGATCACCTATGAGGGACTAAGGCTGGCTGGTTTTATGGCAATTCGACTGACNTTTTTAATACTAGGCTCCTCCCTCATGACATTTACTACGACCCCCAATCAATTAACCGATGGATTAGAAAAATTATTACGGCCTCTGAATCATATTAAGGTTCCGGTTCATGAAATAGCAATGATGATGTCAATTGCCCTTCGCTTTATACCAATTTTATTAGAAGAAACGGATAAGATTATGAAGGCACAGATGGCTAGGGGAGCAGATTTTGAATCTGGAGGAATCTTAAAACGAGCAAAGAGTCTTATTCCTTTGTTGGTACCCTTATTCGTATCGGCATTTCGTAGGGCCAATGATTTAGCTATGGCTATGGAGGCAAGATGCTATCGGGGGGGTAATGGTAGAACCAAGATGAAACCCTTAAAATACAGTAAAAATGACTATCTTGCCTATACAGTTTTATTTCTCTATATTGCACTTGTGATAACGATACGCATATTAGAAAACCATTTTTAATAGGATTAAGTAAGAAGATAAAGCTAGTGAAATGGTAAGTGTTAATGGAATAGATAAAGAAAACCAAGTTAATGTAATTTATTAACCGCCTAAGACTAAGATTAAGGATTAAACAAGAAAAGCCCTAGTAATGGATAATATAAGTAAGTTAAAGTAAAATAGGTAAAGTTAAAGCAGTAGTAAAACAGGTAAAGTTAAAGCAATNGATGAAATAGGTTAAAGAAAAGCAATAGATATAATAGGTAAAAGAAAAGCAACAGATATAATAGTAAATTTAATGTAAGGGATTAAGCTAATAAAAAAGATTAAGTTTAGAATAGGGTTTATGGGATTGCAATGAGAAGAATTAAATTAGAAGTAGCGTATGATGGAACCAATTATTGTGGTTGGCAAATCCAACCGGGAAAACCAACAGTGGAAGCAGAGATTAATCAGGCTTTAACTAAGCTCTTAAAAGAAGAGATAAAGGTCATAGGGGCAAGTAGAACGGATTCGGGAGTACATGCCCTGGGAAATGTCGCTGTATTTGATACAGAAAGGATGATACCTGCTGAAAAATTTTGTTTTGCCTTAAATCAATGGTTACCTGAGGATATCCGAGTTCAAAATTCGATTGAAGTNCCTTCTGATTTTCATCCAAGAAAAGTTGCTTGCCGAAAAACTTATGAGTACCGAATCTTAAATAGTAGAATTGCCATACCTACAGAACGCTTATATGCGAATTTTATTTATTATGATATGGACATAGAAAAGATGCAGGAAGCAGCCAACGATCTAATTGGAGAGCACGATTTTAAGAGTTTTTGTAGTGTCAAAACACAAGTTCTTGATACCGTACGAACCATATATAAATTAGAAGTCCATAAGAATGGAGATATCATAACCATTCGGGTAAATGGCAATGGTTTTCTCTATAATATGGTTCGGATTATTGTAGGCACCTTACTTGAAGTCGGGCGAGGATCAATCCAGCCAGAGATGGTAAAAGAGATCTTAGAGAAAAAGGATAGAAAATTTGCAGGACCAACCGCACCTGCCAATGGACTAATATTGGTTAATATTGAATACTTATAAGGGGGATTACAATGAGGTATTTAAGATTAATTGATCTGCAATCAATCAACAATATAACAATCGTTTTGCGATTNGTTATGGCGGTTATATTAGGGGGAATCATAGGTTTTGAACGAGGTAGAGCGGGGCGACCAGCTGGCCTACGCACTCATATTTTGGTTTGTTTAGGCTCCACACTCACCATAATGACGAATCAATATATATTTCAAGAAATGGGTGCAGGAGATCCAACTAGGATGGCGGCTCAGGTGATATCGGGTATCGGTTTTCTAGGCGCAGGAACCATAATAGTTACAGGAAGACATCAGGTAAAAGGATTGACAACAGCAGCCGGTTTATGGGCAACAGCATGTATGGGTATAGCCATTGGAATAGGTTTTTATACAGGGGCATTGGTTGGATGTTTTTTAATTGCATTTTCTACGGTGGTATTGCACCGCTTAGATAATTACATGTTGTCTAAATCCAAGGTTATGGATATGTATATTGAATTTAATACAAACACTTCTATTAATACGATTATTGACAAATTAAAAGAGCAAGAGATAAAAATAGATTCTTTGGAAATAGTGAAGCCAACCTATGGAGCAAGCTCAGTGGTTGCAGCCATATTGACCTTACGGTTAAAGCAAAAAAGAAACCGTTATGATGTCGTTGCAGATATTTGTTCTCTAGAAGGAGTTGAATATGCGGAAGAAGTATAGGCTATCAGGGGATAAGAATTTGGTGTGAGATGAAAATATGAATAAAAAAACGAGTATAACTTTAGGTAAAGAAATAATCCCTAAGGAAAGATTCAATCCAGATCTGTATATCTGGTTAAAGCTTTCCTTAGGGATTTTCTAATTATAAAAAACCATTAACTTCCAAAAAACGGTTGACATGGACTAAGGGTTCTTTTATAATATTAAACGTGTCCAATGAGCCTATAGTCTGTAAGGAGATATCAATGGAAGGATATATCGATATACATAGTCATATATTGCCCGGGTTTGATGATGGGTCTAGGAGCATAGAGCAGACAATGAGTATGGCTGAGATTGCACAAATGGAGGGGATTCGTGTAATTATAGCTACACCTCATTTCAAATTAGGACGAATTATGCCCTCTCCTTTAGAGATAGAAAAGTGTTTAAATCAGATACAAGACAAATTAGATAGTCAAGGATCTCAAATTAGGCTATTACCGGGATCGGAGATATATTATAGCCATGATATTGCTAGCCTCTTGAGTGAAAAAAAGATACTGACCTTGGCATTTTCCAGATATGTCTTGGTGGAGTTCTCACCTTTTGTAGAGTATCGTTATATCAAATCCGCCTTGCAAGACCTTTTGCTGGAAGGATATTTACCCATTATAGCCCATATAGAAAGGTATCATAATTTATGGAAAGATTATGAGATTATTCAGGAGATAGTAAATATGGGGGCTTATGTTCAGGTCAATGCCCCAAGTATCCTTGGGGATCTAGGTAAAAAACATAAGAAAAGATGTAAGCATTTATTAAAAGATAAACTGGTTCATTTTATTGCAACAGATTCACATAATCCAGATAATCGAGCGCCAATATTGAAAAAATGTATGGCTTACATAGAAAAAAAATATGATATAGAGTATATTAATCAAATTTTTGTTGAAAATCCAAATAAGATATTAAATGATGAATTCATTTAACAGTATAAAGATTAGAGGGGTAGTAAAATGATTTATAGCTATAAAGATGATGATTCATTAATCGATGTAAGGGGATTATTCTATCTTTTGTATAGAAGAATTTGGATTATTGGAATGGCATCGATAGGATTTGCCTTAATGGCATTTCTCTTTAGTCGATTTGTAATGGAACCAACTTATCAATCAACCACCAGGGTTTATGTCCAGAATAAAGAAGAAAATGATGTGGTTACTTATTCTGATTTGCAAACCGGATCGCAGTTAACCAAGGATTTTATACAGCTTGTAAAAAGCAGGCCAGTCATTGAACAGGTGATTTTAGAATTAGATTTGGATGTGAAATATGGAACTTTGGCCAATATGGTGACGGTTGTAAACCCATCTGATACAAGATTATTGGATATTACTGTGGAATATAAAGATCCCTATCTGGCAAAGCAGATTGCAGATGCTATCAGGGAAGTAGCTTCCGTTCATATCATGAAGGTAATGGATATTGGAAAAATTAATAAGGCAGAAGATGCTTATATACCGGAGTTCCCTTCCTCTCCCAATATTTTGTTAAATACAATTTTGGGTGGCTTTATCGGAGGCTTCCTTTCTATACTTATTATTTTAGTTCTCTATATGTTAGACGATACGATGAAAACTCCAGATGATGTTGAAAGATATCTAGGACTGAGTGTACTTAGTTCGATTCCGATGCACAATAGGGTAAAAGAAAAAAAGAAAAAGAAAGTTAAATCAAATAAATCAAACCCTTCGATTAAAAAAGAGAAGAAGAAAGATAAACGACGTAAAGTAGCGTAATTATTTCCCCAAAAAGATTTGTGATAATGAAATAAATGTTGTGATCTGAATTAGAAAAGCTAAGGAGAGCTGTATGGAAACCGTAAGTTTATCAAAGTTGATTAGTATTGATTACAATGGAAGCGAAGCCTATAAAACACTTCGGACTAATATACAATTTTGTGGCACTGATATTAGGGTAATCGGATTAACCAGTTGTATCCCCAATGAGGGAAAGAGTAGTGTCTCAATTAATTTGGCTGTTGCATTAGCACAGGCAGGCAAAAAAGTAATTTTTGTTGATGCGGATTTAAGAAAATCAGTGATCATTGGCAGGTATAAGATTACCAAAGCGGTAAAGGGATTATCCCATTATTTATCTGGGATCAATCAGTTAGAGGATATCACTTATAAAACAACCGTGGATAATTTGTATATGATATTTTCAGGACCAATTCCACCCAATCCATCAGAATTGCTAGGCAGCAGGAAATTTAGAACCTTAATTGATGTTTTAAAGGAGAAATTTGATTATATTATCATTGATACTCCCCCGGTGGGAAGTGTCATTGATGGTGCCGTTGTTGCAAAAGTATGTGATGGAATGATTATGGTAATAGAAGCTGAGAAAATCAGCTATAAATTTGCCCAGAAGGTAAAAAATCAACTAGATAAGACAGGGTGCAAGATACTTGGAGCAGTGTTAAATAAAGTAGATATCAGTGAAAAAAGTTATTATGGAAAGTACTATGGGAAATATTATGGTAATTACTATGTTAGTTCTCAGGAAGGATAATGTAGTTTTATTAAATCATAAATAATGTGTGGGGAAAAGGAAAGACTATGAAGGTAAAGATTCTTTTGGTATCGGTAGCAAATATTATTTTAATACTATTAATTGTTAGCATCTTACTTGTATCAAGTCAGGATCGTACCGCACCTGAGATAATATTTAGTAGTAATGATGTTCTTTATATTGAGGGTGAAGATAGTGGATTTTTACTAGAAGATGCCATAGCTTTTGATGAAGTGGAAGGGGATGTAAGTCATTCCCTGGTCATCGAAGGAATTAACAAGCTATCCAATGGCACACAAGCCAATGTAATCTATGTAGCTAGAGATAGTAAAAATAATATCGCTAGGGTAGGTAGATTAATCGAATATAAGGATAGGGCAGAAACCAATGAAAGTTCTGAACAAGTAATTTTGGAGGATACAAGGCAAGAGGAAGAAGTAGTGGGGCAGCAGGAGCTTTTGGATGATTCTGATCGTAGTGAAAGGAGTGACTGGGAGGAACAAGGGATAACCGATGAGGAAGGTTCTAGTGATGAGACATTAGAGGGGCAGACAGAGGAAAATGAGAATCAAACTTTAGAGGAAGAGATGAATGATCATGATGAGAGAGAGGATCAGGCAACCATGTCAGAAATTCCAGTCATAAAATTAAAGAAAGACACCGTAACCATCAAAAAGGGTGAATCCTTTAATCCACTTTCATGGGTAGAAGAAGCCATAGATGATAAGGATGATGCCTGGAGAAGGATTCGAATTACAGGAAAGTACTCCGTAAAAAAACGAGGAGAGTATCAGTTAGAGTACTCGATTACGGATACCGATGGAAATATTTCAAATGTGGAGACTTTGACTCTAATAGTGGAATAAGAGGAATTCTTATCATGTGTTTTGATAGAAAATAAGTAGGAAGTTAGAGTTAAAAAATGGAGAAAATGGGTAAGAATTTTAGTCTGTATATTTTGGAAAATGCTTGACACAAAGGAAAACATATTATATAATTATGAATCGTGACGTGAGAATACTTAAGCCATAGCCCCGGTAATAGTATTTGAGATCGTGATTTGATAAATAGAACGCAGCATAACTGGTATGCTGCTATTAATGATGAAAATTATTATTTACACTTTCATAAGGAGGTAAACCGATGAAAAGTTATATGGCTAGTCCGTCATCGATTGAAAAGAAATGGTACGTAGTTGATGCTACAGGACATACATTAGGCCGTCTCTCATCTGAGATTGCAAAAGTTTTAAGAGGTAAGCACAAACCAACTTACACTCCACACATTGATACAGGTGATTACGTAATAGTAGTTAATGCAGATAAAATTAAATTTTCCGGTAAGAAATTAGAACAGAAGATATATTACAACCACTCCGATTATGTAGGCGGAATGAAGGAAACTACTTTGGCTGAAATGATGGCTAAGAAACCTACAAATGTTATCCATCTTGCAGTTAAAGGTATGCTTCCAAAGGGACCTTTAGGAAGATCTATGATCAAAAAATTATTCGTGTATACCGGACCTGAGCATAAACATGCAGCACAGAAACCGGAAGTACTTGAGATTAAATACTAATTGGAGAGGTTGAAAGGAGGAAAAAACATTGGCTAAGGCAAGATATTACGGAACTGGAAGAAGAAAAAGCAGTATTGCCAGAGTATACTTAGTACCAGGTTCCGGTAAAATTACTATAAATAAAAGAGATATGGACAACTATTTTGGTCTAGAAACTTTAAAATTAATCGTTCGTCAGCCATTTGCTGTTACAGATACATTAAATAAGTTTGATGTTATGGTTAATGTTAAAGGTGGCGGATTTACTGGCCAAGCAGGTGCAATCAGACATGGTATTTCTAGAGCTTTATTACAGGCAGACTCTGATTACCGTCCAGCACTGAAGAAAGCAGGATTCTTAACAAGAGATCCAAGAATGAAGGAAAGAAAGAAGTACGGCTTAAAAGCAGCTCGTCGTGCTCCTCAATTCTCAAAGAGATAATATTTGTCAACATACTGAAAATATTTTCACGAAGAATACAGATCGCCAGATTGGGAAACCAATCTGGCGTATTTTTTGTGTAAAACAAGATTTTCAGCATCAGATAATTCACAAGTTAACAACCTGTAATCCTCTGAAGGATTTAACGCTGTATAGAATTTTTTCTGGCTTCGGAAGGAAGGCAGCCATAAAGCTCCTTAAACATGCGATTCATTATTTTATAATTACTAAATCCGTGACGTTCCTGGATTTGAGTTATGCTATCTTTAGTCTGAATGATGTCTTCATAGATGTGAGGTAAACGAACCATATTTACATATTGGAGAAAGGTAAAGCCTGTGTTCTTTTTAAAATACCGGCAAAAATACTCGGGATTTAAAGCAAACAAATCGGCCACTTCTTGTAAGGTAAGTGGCTCCATATAATGTTCTTCCACATAAGCAATAATCTCCTTAATACGCTCAAGGGATTTTTCCTCTTTGGTAATCTGTTCCATGTTATGACGGCTAGTATAATTGGTATATAAAATATGAAGAAGAAGGTGAAGGTGACTGGTAAAGAGAAACTGATAACCTTCTTCTTGATTTATGTACAGTTCTTCCATGACCAGTAAATGTTTTACTATGCTTTGATAATGGGCATCCTCTTGAAACTGATCATATGAGAAATGTTCAGTAAAATGAATGGTATCAAATTGGAATATGATTTGGTTGAGGAATTCATAAGGAATTTGCAACAATAAAAGTTTTGTTTTTCCAACACTACGGGTGTAATGAATGTCACCAGAATTCACGATGAAGAGATCCTTGGTATGTAAAGTATGATTTTTTTCATTGCTGATCACATGCATGGTTCCCCTAAGAATAAATATTAATTCCAAATGTTTGTGCCAATGGCTTGGAACAATGTGATTTGTGGTTTCGCAAACATCAAAATATACATTTAATAGTGATTTGGTTCTTACAATTTCATGGGTACTCATGAAAACATCCATCCTTCTAAATATTATATAAAGCAAATATACAAACTAACAAGATCCATGGATAAGAATAGATCTTAGATTTTCCAGCTAATTTTATAGTAAGTCAAAATTGACCTATATGCAAGTCAAAAAATGCCTTGTTATACATAGTTAGAATCGATAATATGAAATTAAGAAAATCAATATAGGAGGAGAAACTATGGGTAAATGGCAAAGGTCGCTATATCAACCGAATCTTCCCTTGGGTGATAATGGTGAAAGGGTTACAGCATCGAAAGAGCATCGTGAATTATCTAGGAAAGCCGCTTTAGAAGGTATGGTTCTTTTAAAAAACAATCATCAGCTCCTTCCCATTCGTAAAGGAAGCAAGCTTGCTTTGTTTGGAAAAGGCAGTTTTGATTATGTAAAAGGCGGCGGGGGTAGTGGTGATGTAACGGTTGAGTACACTAAGAATCTATATGATGGTCTTAAGGAATTGGATGGATATGTGGATATCTATCAGAAATTATCTGATTTTTATCAAGAGAATGTAAAAAAACAATATGAAAATGGTGTGGCTCCTGGTATGACTATAGAACCAGAGTTACCTGACGAATTATATAAAGAAGCAAGGGCCTATACGGATACTGCTCTTATATCCATTTGTCGTTTTTCCGGTGAAGGTTGGGATCGGAAAAGTAAGTACGATAATGATAGAAAGCAAGAACAAGAGTCTGGTGAGCCTTTGCTGGAAAGGTCTAAGGAACTTTTTGAAGATGGAGATTTTTATTTGACCCATGCTGAAAAAGCTATGGTAAATAAGGTGAAGGCATATTTCCCTAAGATTATCGTGGTTTTGAATGTTGGAGGTGTGGTTGACACCGAATGGTTTGCTAAGGACGATCGAATTCAGTCTGTACTCCTAGCATGGCAGGGTGGAATGGAAGGAGGAAAAGCAGCAGCAGAACTTTTATGTGGTCTTGCGAATCCTTCTGGAAAACTATCCGATACCTTTGCGAAAAGATTAGAAGATTATCCTTCTTCCTATAATTTTCATGAGTCCGATGACTATGTTGATTATACGGAAGACATCTATGTGGGATATCGATATTTTGAAACAATCGCAGATGCCTATGATAAGGTGAATTATCCCTTTGGTTTCGGAATGTCCTACACCATATTTGAGTGGTCTGTTGTAAAAGTAGAGGAAAAGGATGGCAACATCCAAGTACAAGTTACTGTAACAAATGTAGGTAGCAGAGAGGGTAAAGAGGTCATTCAGATATATGGAAGTGCTCCTCAAGGGCTTTTGGGGAAACCTGCAAAAAGCTTAATTGCNTTTGAAAAAACTCGCTTGTTAAAAGCTGGAGAGACCCAAACACTTAGTCTGGAGTTTTCTATGGATGATCTTGCATCTTATGATGATTTAGGAAAAATCCAAAAGTCAGCCTACGTTCTGGAAGCTGGGGAATATCTGTTTTATATTGGAAATTCTGTTAGAAATGTTACTTTACTTGATTATACTTATGTCTTATCAGAAAATAAAATCGTAAAACAATTAACAGAAAAAATCGCTCCTATATCATTAAAGAAAAGAATGCTTGCCGATGGCACTTATGAAGAACTTCCTATCAACGAAGAAAAAGCTGNCAAAGTCTATGAAATACAAAGTTCACCTCATCTTGAAAAGGAGGGATATTTTCCTGATGTCCGTGGGGTAGNTGGATTGAACCAGTGGCATCAGCCTCATAAGAAAGGAATTCGTCCCTTCACTGAGGTGGCCGATGGAAAAATGTCATTAGAAGATTTCATGGCGCAAATGACGGATGAGGAGTTGGCACATTTACTAGGTGGACAGCCCAATGTAGGAGTGGCGATTACTTGTGGACTGGGAAATATGCCAGAGTATGAGATTCCTAATCTTATGACAGCAGATGGCCCAGCAGGACTTCGTATCCCTCCAAAATGCGGTGTAAACACTACGGCTTGGCCATGTGCTACTTTGTTGGCTTGCTCCTGGAACAGAGAAATCTTATATCAGGTGGGAGAAGCAGGGGCTAAGGAAGTGAAGGAAAATAACATAGCNCTTTGGCTAACNCCNGCCATTAACATTCATAGAAGTCCCTTGTGTGGTCGTAACTTTGAATATTATTCCGAAGATCCATTTTTAACAGGAATACTGGCTTCCTATATGGTGAAAGGAATACAATCCCAACACATTGGTGTGGCGGTAAAACATTTTGCGCTCAATAACAAAGAGACCAATCGGAGAAATAGTGATTCTAGGGTGTCAGAACGAGCAGCTAGAGAGATCTATCTAAAGGCTTTTGAAATTATAGTGAAAGAAGCAGACCCTTGGTGTATCATGTCTTCTTACAATTTGATTAACGGCTGCAGAGCTTCGGAGAACAGAGAGCTTTTAGAAGATATCTTACGAGATGAATGGGGTTATCAAGGCATGGTTACAACCGATTGGTGGACCTTTGGCGAGCACCATAAAGAAGTTAAGGCTGGAAACGATTTGAAAATGGCAAGAGGATTTCCAGAGAAGCTTTTAAAAGCAAAAGAAGAGGGACTCTTAACGAGAGAAGAAATGGAGATTTGCGCTAAGAGGATACTCCAGTTTATTTTAAAAATAGATTAAAAGGT
>JGI24708J26588_10000059_pt1 | contig 74953 bp, 75 predicted proteins | sample BioPla1DNA2_FD_26588 | JGI IMG/M metagenome (IMG submission 26588) | reverse complement strand
TGGCTCTTAAAATCAATAAAGAAATTATTAGTTGTGCTTCGAAAAGCACCGCACATCTGGCATATTGTTTAACCTTACATTGTTCAGTTTTCAAGGAACATCATTGTCGTGCGGGCTGTTTGCACCTGACGACCTTCATTAGGTTACCACAACCATTTTGTTGTGTCAATACCTTTTTTGCAGCCACTTTTGGCGGCGGCAATATATATATATATATATATATATGTCGATATAATTTAGAAATTCTGTCAACATATATATTATTTGTCAGTTGTTACCGCTTGTTGCGGCGACTTTGTATATATTAGCACAAGTTTTCTCATTATGTCAATAACATCTTAATATTGTTTTACCTTCCATATTTTATACTGTTAGTCAGTAATTATACAAAGAAGCCAAAATATTTTATTATATTACGACGTTATGCCTTTCAGTTAAAGGCAGGACTTAGATTTCAAATGTTTAACTACTATATAGCTCATGAGTTTCGCTGCGCTTATGTTATCGAATTTATGGATATAATTCCGTTAGATGCACTAATACATAGGAGGCTTATTATGAAAACATATAAAATTGCTTTACTCCCCGGTGACGGTGTCGGCAAAGAAGTTATTCCAGAGGGAATGAAAGTTCTTCACCAAGCCAGCCAACTCGATGGAACCTTCAAACTCGAAACGACCACTTATCCTTGGGGCTCGGATTATTATTTTGAACATAACCAGATGATGCCCGGAAATGCACTTGATATCCTGCGCCAGTTTGATGCTATATATTTAGGCGCCATCGGCCATCCCGATATCGCCGACCATATTGGCGTAGGACAAGTAGTTTTTAAAATCAGGCAGGGCTTCAACCAATATATCAATCTCCGCCCCATAAAGCTTCTCCCTGGCGTAGACTGTCCTCTTAAGAATAAAGGACCGCAGGATATTGATATGGTTTTTGTCCGCGAAAATACCGAAGGTGAATATGGTGACATTGGCGGCACCTTTATGCCTGATACAACAGAAGAAACGGTAATGCAGACAAATATCTTCACCCGCAAGGGCACTGAGCGAGCCATGCGTTATGCCTTCGAGTTGGCGAGGAAACGCCGCGGCCAGTTAGCCAGCATTACCAAGTCAAATGCCTTAAAGCATTCAATGGTTTTTTGGGATAAAATCTTTGCCGAAATGGCGCAGAAATACGAGGATGTCCAGACTCGCAAAGTGCTTGTTGACGCTATGGCAATGTTCATGGTAACAAACCCTGAGCGTTTCGATGTTGTTGTTGCCTCTAATCTCTTTGGCGACATCTTAACCGATCTTGGCGCAGGACTGCAAGGCGGTCTTGGCTTTGTTCCTGGGGCCAACATCAACCCGGAAAAAGACTATCCATCAATGTTTGAGCCCATCCACGGCTCGGCTCCTGATATTGCCGGCAAGGGTATCGCCAATCCTATCGCTACTATCTGGGCTGGACAGATGATGCTTGAGCATCTCGGCGAGCAAAACGCCGCCGACCGTATTATGAAGGCCATTTCTGAAGTCTGCGCTGAAGGCAAAATAAAAACCCGCGACATGGGCGGGCAAAATAGCACTAGCGAAATGGGCGATGCTGTAGCAGCCAAGCTTTAATTATAATTTAATTTTTACAACTACCTTTCTGACTTTACCGGGCGCCTTTACAGCACACCCCGGCCGGTGAACGTCAGACGGCAGCAATATTGCATAAACACCTGGATTTAGCAAAATATCGGCTTCATCAACGGCATTCTTGTAAAAAACAAGATCGCGGGCTTCATCATAGTCTTCCAGAAGCTCATTTTGTTCCGACAGAAAGCTGCAGCCGATATATTCCTCACCAGCAGCAAGGTATTGGATATCAAGATATTTACGGTGAGCTTCGGGACGTCTCTGATTTTTCGGCTCGGTATCATAATCGGCAACAGTGGCATAAATATTGTCACCATCGATTTCATACCGCCCTTCAGCCATTTTAGTAAAATCGCTGTTTTTAATGAATTCCAGTCCTTTTTGCAGTCTTGCTGAAAATTGCTGTTTCTCATCATCAATGTTTCTAATACATCCGTATATCACTCTAATTCCACCTATCTAGCAGGCTTCGGCCTGCTTTTTAGTTTCCTGATTCTTTTAGTTTTTCTTATAATACTGCAAAAAATCCTGCCCGCATCGTAATTTAACGACAGAAGGATAGACTGATTACTAACTCCGTTAAACAACAGCAGTCTGATCTCTGCTTATTCGCAACTTAGCTTTTCGGCTATACAACCTTAATGCAATGATAAACAGCACCAATCCGGCTGCTAATAAAGTAAAGACATCGCCATAGAACATTGGCGCATAGCCAGCCAGCATTATGTCACGGACATTACCGGCCATATAGGTGATGGGGAACACTGAAGCCAATGCTGTACTCAAGCTGTCCATAGCATGCAACGGCCAGGTATAACCCGAATAGATAAAGGCCGGCACAGTATAGGAAAGTGACAGTTGAGTAAAGCCAACTTCATCTTTGCAGATAAGGGCCATTAAACTGCCCATGACAGCAACAGTTGCCGCGAATACCGCTCCGATAAGGACAAGGCTTATAAAACTCCCACGGCAGGGAATGCCGAATCCTTGAACGGCAATCAACAGCGCCATTACATAGGACAAGATTCCGCCCAGCCAGTAAGGAATAAGTTTCCCCAGTAACATCACAACCGGTTTTGTGTCGCGGAATTCTTCGAAGTTCTCATTAGTCATGCTAGATCCCACTGACAGCAGTATGCCCTGCTGCAGCGCTGCCATAGCTACTCCCAGTACAAAAAACTCCAGATAGCTTAGGATAGGATTGTTGAGCACTCTTAGCCGAAAGTCGATTGGCGCGGCTCGGTTGAGCGATTGATCGGGCAGCTGGCCGATTGTTTCAACCAAGCTTTTGCCGACACTCGCGGAGAATTCCATCATTATCTCTTGCGCCGAACTCATTATTGTATTGGCAATAATAATATTGGCCCCATTCGCTTCTAATAGTATCCGCGAAGCTCGGCCAAGCTTTATGTCACGCGCAAAATCAGGAGGGATGGCTAGCGCTGCAAAGGCTGTTTTGTTTTGCAGATAGCTTTCCATTTCCTCCTGGCTTGTCACATAAGCCACAACTTCGTAGCGATCAGAATCCTCGTAAGCCTGGATTAGCGATCGGCTAAGTTGGGTCTGATCCTGATCATAGACTACCATAGGCACATAGTTAACTACACCAGTCATATATAAAAGACCAAACAGCACAACGTAAACTACCGATGCGCCAAAAAGGTAACACGCCCGCTTAGAATCTTTAAGAAACAATTGGCGCAGTTCCCGCTTAAATACCTGCAAAAACTTCATAATACACCTCCCCACCGTTGCTAAACCATTTAAGCTTGTTCATATCTGCTGCGCCGCTTGGCGAATATTAGGGTGGAAACAGCCAGCAGTACTACGCTAAATACGCTTAGGATAGCAATATCACGGAATAGAAAGGGCGCATAGCCGCTTAGCATTAAATCGCGCACATTATCCGCCATATATGTCAGCGGCAAAATTTTAGAAAAAGCCAGGCTGAATTCATTCATCGCCAAATGTGGCCAGATATAGCCGCTGAACAGCAGGGCCGGCATGATATATATCATCGGTAATTGAACAGCATATACCTCATTAGGCGCAGCTGCCGAGAAAAGACCGCCCACCGCAACAACAGCCAAAACAAAAGCCGCCCCGCTCAGCATCAGGCTAATAATACTGCCCTTAAACGGAAGGTTGAAAATGTGTACAACAATCAGCATATAAATCACAAAAGCAGCAACCCCCACAGCCCAGTAGGGAAACAGCTTACCTAAAACTAGCCGGATTGAAGATACACCATGCCAATCATTTAGGCGTTTATATTCGCGGTTAAGCGCCGTGCAGATAGCCAGCATTATTCCCAGCTGCAAGCCGTAAGCTCCAATTCCTGCTAAAATAAAATGGCTATAAGCAAAAGTCGGGTTATTTAAGATACGAACCCCAAATTGAATAGGAACTGTCTTATTTAGAGCCTCATTCGGCATTTGTCCGATCGCCTCAATAAGATTCATACCTACTCCTGCCGAAAATGTCTGGACAATCTCCTGGGCTGAACTTATTACCGAGTTGGCGAACAGCAGGTTAGTCCCATCAACAACTACCAGAACCTCAGTACCCGCGCCCCGTTTAATATCGCGCGTAAATTTAGCCGGTATAACGACCGCTACCTCGGCCCGCCCTTCGCGTAAATATTCTTCAACTTCCTCCTGAGATTGGACATATGCGACAATATTATAGCGTTCAGAGTCGCCAAAAGCTTGACTAAGACTGCGGCTTAACGGAGTCTGATCCTGATCATACACAACAGTCGGCATATACTTTACGGCATTTTCTTTATATACTAGACCGAACAGCACAGAGTAAATTATCGGAATTCCGATTAACAGCATCGCTATCTTGCGTTCTTTAATGAACATCCGCTGCAGCTCTTTTTTTGCCACCTGCCAAAAAGTCATGCTATCAGCCACCACCCACCAAACGGAACCGCATTCCCGGCCGCACTTGGTCAGAATTAACCTGAATTTTAATATTAAAGGTAATAATATCGGTCTCGCCCCGCTCATTAGTAGCGCGGTAAGTGGCAAATTCCGGTTTCTTACTAATATCAACGATAGTCCCGGTCAGCTGTAGGCCCGGATCTTTGCCTTCCAAACTAACGATATTATTAATTTGGTATTTGCTCAATTCCGTTTCTTTAACTTTGATATTAATCCAGTTGTCATTCGGGTCTTGAATTGCGACAATCGGCGTTCCGGTTGATACCATTGCCCCTGCTTCGATATATTTTTCAGTGATAATACCAGCAAATGGAGCCCGCAGCTCAGTCTCATCTAAATATACCTGGATTTCCTGTAATTGAGCCTCAGCTTGGGCAATTTTATTTTGCACAGCGGTCTCGTTATCTTGATTAGCTTGAGTCTGTAATAACCCAGCCTGCGCTGATGCCAGCGATGACTGGGCTTGCATATAGGTCGCTTTTGCAACATCATATTTAAGACGGGAATTATCAAATGCCTGCTGCGACACTGCTCCAGTAGCAGCTAATTCTTTAAACCGGCTGTAGTCCTTTTCGGCCAGAGCCAAGTCAGCCCGGGCCTTAGTCAGCTGCGCCTCAGCCGCCGCTAACGTCGCCTTACTTGTTTGATCATGCAGCGAAGTTACCGTGCCCGCCTGCCGAAGCTGGGCCTTTAGGGCTTCTACTCCGGCTTTAGCCTGTTCGGCCTTAGCAATCAGATCCCGAGCATCAATCCGGGCTAGCAGCTGACCTTGCTCAACTTTATCGCCTTCTTTAACAAGCAGTTCAATTACCCGTCCGGGAACTTTAGTATTGATATCTACCTCTTTAGCCTCTGCCCGCCCCCAGACATCAGCCGGTGCGCTGGCCTGCTTACTGCAGCCGCTTAAAGTCCCCGCCATCGTAATCAATAGCAAGCCGGTAATACCCCATTTTAGAAAGGCTTGGTTCCTTAATGCGGACAACATTATATCCCCTCCACGTAATCTCTTTAAATTGCGTATGCTATAGCGCCTTTAAACATTGTACATTACTTGACTTTGATATATGTTTAAAAAAACCTGCCGAGCTGCTAGGTTATCCCATCAGCTCGGCAGGTTTTTTTAAACTATTCTTCAATTATAGCCGGCGGAGCCAGCAAAAATTGCACTTTCGGATTATTATCCATTGACCACTGGAGTGACCATTCATTCGGGAAGAGGGCAACCAGCCGTCCTTTTGCATCGCGGACAATCATCGCCCGGTCCATACCCTTCATGGTTTTTACATTCAGATTTTCACCGTCCAGCCAGCGTGCTACTTCGTAGCCGAGGAAGTTCATGAGGAGGTCGGCACCGTACTCACCTTTCAGACGATATTCCAATACATCAAACTGGAGCTGACCAACCGCGCCGATAATGAATGATTCCATCCCGGCATCTTCCTGACGGAATACCTGAATTGCACCTTCTTGGGCCAACTGGTTAATCCCTTTCAGAAATTGTTTGCGTTTCATAGTATCCTTGGCCTGAACCCGGGCAAACCGTTCAGGCGGGAATACCGGAAATTCCTCGAATGTAAACTTTTCCCCATCACCGGTAAGCGTATCGCCAATGCCAAGAGCACCGGGATCAAACAGGCCGACGATATCACCGGGATAAGCATCGTCAATTATCGCCCGATCCTGTGCCAAGAACTGCTGAGGCTGACTAAGTTTGAGCTTTTTGCCGGTGTTAACATGATTTACCGTCATACCGCGCTCAAACTTACCCGAACAAATGCGAATGAAAGCCAGCCTGTCACGGTGAGCCGGATTCATATTTGCCTGGATTTTAAAAACAAAGGCTGAAAATTGCTCGTTCTCAGGCTCAATCTTGCCTTCCGAAGTTGGCCGAGATGCCGGCGCGGGAGCAAGCCGCAAAAACTCTTCTAAGAAAGGCTGCACGCCAAAGTTGGTCATGGCACTGCCAAAGAATATTGGCGTAAGTTCGCCTTTGAGCACCTGTTCAAGGTCAAACTCGTCGCCGGCCATGTCCAGTAGCTCAATATCATCACAGAGCGCCTTATGAACATCTGCTCCGATTATCTCGGTAAAGGCAGGATCATCAACACTGCCTTTGGTCGAAGGCATGACCCACTGGCCATGAGAACCGCTGCTCTCGAACAGCTCGATTTGGGATAAGTGACGGTTGTAAACACCTTTATAGTCACCATCAATCCCAATTGGCCAATTCATGGGATAGCTTTTAATGTCGAGAACTTTTTCGATTTCTTCCATAAGTTCAAACGGATTTTTACCATGACGGTCAAGTTTATTGATAAAAGTGAAGATTGGAATACCGCGCTGTTTGCAGACCTTAAATAACTTTTTAGTCTGAGTCTCTACGCCTTTAGCTACGTCAATAAGCATGACAGCACTGTCGACAGCCATAAGGGTCCTATAGGTGTCTTCACTAAAGTCTTCGTGACCAGGGGTATCCAGGATGTTGATACGGTAGCCCTCGTAATCAAATTGCAGCACACTGGATGTTACTGAAATACCACGCTGCTTTTCAATCTCCATCCAGTCAGACACCGCATGACGCTGAGCCTTCCGGGCCTTAACTGAGCCCGCGAGGTGAATCGCGCCTCCGTATAGCAGCAATTTCTCGGTGAGCGTTGTTTTACCGGCGTCAGGGTGAGATATTATCGCAAAAGTTCGGCGCCGCTTAATCTCCGAACTCAATTCAGCTTTACTTACCATACTAAACCTCCGCTAAAAAATCTATGCCAAAGCCAGACAGTCGGCTTCGCTTTTTGAAAAGTTGCAGACTAATATAGTTTACCACATCGCGGCTGTAAAAAAAACAAAAAAGCCAGCTCTGTTATTTAGCTGGCAGTTTGTCTCCACCCTTGCAGCTTACGATTGTTTGATCAGAGTATTATTAAGATGCGCGGCTAAACCGTCAAGATCAGGAAATAAGGAAAAATGGCTAATCCCATTCTGCTTAATATAGCGCAGCGCATCTTGGCGAACATCAGCAGTAAGCATTACTGCTTCAAGCCGACCATCTTGAACAAGCCTTCCCCCAAATTCCTTGTCAAGCGGCTCAAGATAATTTCCCTGTACAGTAAATACGCCAAGTTGGGAGCAAATACGCTGCGTATTTTTAATTGGGTAAATAGCAATCGAAGGCACGGCGTCGCCTGATGAATAGGCATCCGGATAAGCAATCGTAGATAGTGCTGGTGAGATTATCGTCTTTTCGCCGACAGCAAGATAGTTTAATTCAAGCGGGTCAAGCATCCACACCGCTGCTCCCTCGCCTGTCCAGTTAGCCAAGGCGAAATATAACGCTGTTCCAAAGCTCTCCGACCAATCCAGCAGCCTTGTCCTGCCGCCATGATGCTGTAGCGAATACACCAGTTCCCAACCCTCGGCATTATCATGCAGCAAATAACCCAAACTCTTATAATAATGATAATACTTNCTTTCCAATGCCAGGTAGTCGGACATTGACGACAAATTTGTCCGAAACAGCCCGGATTTTAGTAAATGCTTGGAACTGCTATGACCACGAAACCAAACAATGCCAGAAGATTTGGCCATGAAATCGTCAACCTTATTTAAAATATCAACCCAGGCGCGAGAATAGATATTGCTCACCTCTGACTAAATTGATATTGCTTAAAGCCCGCCTCGTCCGTTTAGTATCCTCCGGGCGGCGCTCACCACTATTTCAGGTCTCATGCTTCTCATGCAGCGCATATCTTTTTGGGAACAGACTGTTTTATGGCAGGGCATGCATCCTGCTTTACTGCGGAAAACAACATGGCCGCGCGGCAGCGGACCAAATCTGGCCGGATCGGTTGGCCCAAAAACACTGACAGTCGGTACACCAAGGGCGACAGCCATATGGAGTGGTCCAGTATCACCGACGATCAAAAGGTTTGCCCGCCCTAATAAGGCTGCCATCTCTAGAAGACTTGTTTTGCCAACTGCGTCAATAATCGACGCTTTGGTGCAGGCTAAAACTTTATCGGCTAATGTTCTGTCGCCTGGCCCGCCGCACAAAATCAACTTTGCATCGACCGCCAGTGAATCAGCCGTACTTGCAAAAAACTCAGCCGGCCAATTTTTAGACAGCCAAGTAGTTGCCGGATTGATTATAACAAGCTTGTCCTCTGGGGTAATATTGTGTTCGTTCAAAAACTTGGCGGCAAAGTTCTTTGCCGCATCGGTCAGGCATAAGGTCATATCATATTGCTTAGTATTTATGCCGAAGGGACGCAAAATACTTAGATAACGCTGAATTACATGAACGTCCTGCGGCAAAGCAGGAACCTGCTCGGTCATAAACAGTCCGTTAGGCTCTTTATTACCGCTTAGCCCAATCCGCCGCGGAGCGCCTGTCGCTTTGGTAACCAAACCGCTTAAAAACAGTCCATGAATATCAAGGGCAACATCAAACTCCCGCTCGGCCATGTCTCTTTTAAGCTGACGCCACATTTGCCAAGCTTCTGTCAGCTTGCCTTGACGCATGAGTTTTTCCCAGCGTTCCCGGGACCATATGTATACCTCATCAATATACGGGTTGGCCTCAAGCATGGGAAATGAAACCTGCCCCACTATCCAAGTAATGTGACAAGTTGGAAATTTTTCTTTGAGCGCCCGCGCTACCGGTGTGCAGTGCAAAACATCACCGATTGAACTCAGGCGAACAATTACAAACCGCTTAGAACTGGCCATATCAATACTTCCTATCATAAGAAACTCGAACCGAGTACTATTTTACTATTCCCTGCAGACAAGGTAAATATTTTTCTGAAAAGCATAGATGTTTACAAGGGTTTATTAATACCTTATAATATAATCGTTAACCGATATAAATTTATCTGTTAACGATTTATTTTGTCATGATAGTTAACCAATATCACATTTTAGGTTTACGATTAATACATACGGGAGGTTTATTGTGAAGCATATCAATTTAATTATGGATTTAGGAAAAAAGGTGCTTGAAGGCGGACAGGTAACAAAGGAGGAAGCGCTGCAGCTGGCGGCCCTGCCGGACTGTGACCTGCCGTTTTTATTGGCCATGGCCGATAAAATTCGCCGCCATTTCGTCGGCGATGAAGTTGATCTTTGTTCGATTGTTAACGGCCGGTCGGGCCTGTGCCCGGAAAACTGTGCCTTTTGCGCCCAGTCAGCCCATCATAAAGCGGCTATTAACGTTTATCCTTTGATGAGCGCCGATGATTTTGTAGCAGCCGCAAAAAAAGCTGAGGCCGGCGGCGCGCTTCGCTTCAGTATAGTGACCAGCGGCCGCGGCGCAGACGGCGATAATGATTTCCCTAAGATTATTGAAGCACTGTCTCGAATAAAAGCCGAAACAAAATTAGAGATATGCGCCTCACTTGGCATCTTGTCGCCCGAGAATGCCAAAGCCCTCGTCGAAGTCGGCGTCAGCCGTTATCATCATAATGTCGAAACCAGTTCCGGCTACTATGACCAGATCTGCACAACCCATACTTATCAAGAGCGGGCGGCAACCATCAAAGTCGCTAAAGAGGCCGGTCTGGAGCTTTGCGTCGGCGGCATTATCGGTTTAGGTGAAAGCATGGCTGATCGCATCGATATGGCATTTGAAGTGAAATCCTTTGACATAAGTTCAATGCCCATCAACATTCTCAACCCCATCCAAGGTACAAAACTGGCTGATCAACCGGCGCTGGCCAAACGGGAAATTTTAAAGACCTTTGCGATTTTCCGGTTTATTTTGCCCGCCTGCGGCATTCGTACCGCCGGCGGCCGCGAATATAATCTTGGCGATCTTCAAGCTATGGCCCTGATGAGCGGCATTAACGGCATGCTGATTGGCGGGTACCTGACAACAAGTGGCCGTCAATTTGCCGATGATATAAAAATGGTTCATGACTTGGGCTTAATACCGCTTTCAGCCAGAGACAGAGCGGAACAGGCGAAATAATATGGCCGGAAGAACCCGTTGGCTTGTTGAAACAGCTCTGCTGGCTGCTTTAATAACTGTGACCGGAATTTTTAAAATCCCCGGTCTGGTTCCTGGTACCGAATTTCAGTTATCTGCGCCACTGGCAGTCGCCATCTGCGTGGTGTTCGGATTCACCAAATATATAACAGCCGGAATGATTTCCAGTCTGGTTGGTTTAATCTTGGGCACACAAAATTTATTTAATGTTGCTATTGCCTTGATATTTCGCCTCTCAGTCGGTATCATCCTGGCCGTTTTCGGCCACAGTAAGCCGGTAATAATTTTGGCCGGCCCCGTTGGATCATTTATTGCCCGCCTGGCCGTAGGCGGACTATTAGGCAAAGCCGCAATACCACTGGTTATCGCGGCTTTGCCTGGCATGCTTTACACCGCGCTAACAGTCTTACCGCTGGTAATGCTGTTTAAGCGGGTCAAGTCTCAAACAGAAAAGGTGTTGTAAATGTTGTATAGCATTAGGATGCGCGCTGCTGAAAACGGTGCGCATGAAAACGGCGGACGTCATATTTCAGGCGCAGAACGTCTGGTTAGCCTCGACGAGCTCCAAGCAACAGCAAGTGCCATGCTCAATCGGGCCTTTACTCACAGCCGCGGCCAAGCCGATTTTGTCAATCTTAAAATTGAGGCTATATCGCGCCGGCAAATTATCGAAGTTCCCCTACTGCCGCTTTCTGCTGTTACTTCCCATTCTATAGAAGCCGGGCGCAACGCTGCTATAAATGCGCTCATTGCAGCCGGCGTTTCTCCGCAGGCCGCTCGACAAGGTATGGCAATGCTAACCGGGCTATCTGACAGTATGCGCGGCGCCCTTTTAGTGTGCGGGGAAACCGGAAAACGGCTGGATAATACCGGAGCACGCGGCATCAGAGTTTCCCGAATGGACATTGCCGAGGAAGCTGGCTTCACCGCTTGGCTCGATAGCAACAATTTAAATAATATTCATATTCGCGAGGCCCTTGTGCTAGCCGCCAAAGTTGCTTCAGCACCAGATATAGCCGCTGAACTATGTTGGTCTGACGATCCCGATTACACTACCGGCTATATAGCCACAAAAGCTCAATACATCCGCATCCCTAATTTAAAACCGCTCGGCAGTCCGGTAGGCGGTCGAGTCTTCTTTATAGTTCCCGGCAGCGATATTGACAGCCTTATCACTTATTTAGAGAAACAGCCGGTATTAGTTAAAACACCTAACCCAGGAGGTGGAAGTTGTGCAGTTTGCAGCGGACTATCTTGAAACTGTCCGGCGGCAGGCTCTCTACCGAGAAGTAACCAGCCTTGAACCTATCAGTGCCGTACATATTAAAAGCGGCGCTAAAAATTATCTTAATTTAGCGTCTAACAATTATCTGGGTTTAACGCACTGTCCAGCAGTGCAGCAAGCTTCCGTGCAAGCGGTATTAACGTATGGCACAGGTTCGGGCGGCGCCCGTCTTATAACCGGCAGCCACCCGTATTATGAACTTTTGGAAAAAAACCTGGCCGCCTTTAAAGAGACCGAAGCTGCTGTTGTGTTTAATACCGGATATATGGCCAATATCGGTACAATAAGCGCATTGGCTTCAACCGGCGATGTGATTTTCAGCGATGAACTTAATCACGCTAGTATTATCGACGGCTGCCGCCTATCAAAGGCGGAAATAGTCGTCTACCGGCATGCTGATACAGGGCATCTGGCCGAACTCTTAAACTCCACTCCTTGTAAAGGTAAACGCCTCATTGTTACTGACGGAGTATTCAGTATGGATGGCGATATTGCGCCGCTACCTGATATTGTTCGCCTGGCCGAGCAGTACCAAGCCCTTGTCATTGTTGATGATGCTCATGCAACCGGCGTAATCGGGCCGGGCGGCCGCGGCACAGCTGCCCACTACGGTTTGGAGAGCAAGATTGCTGTTCAAATTGGCACGCTTAGTAAAGCACTAGGTGCAGAAGGCGGATTTGCCGCCGGCAGCCGACAACTTATCGACTACCTTATAAACCGTGCCCGCAGCTTTATCTTTACTACAGCGCTAGCACCNGCAACAGTTGCAGCGGCCACTGCGGCACTGGCNNAGCTTGCTGCTAAGCCTGAGCTTGTTCAAACTTTATCCTCAAATTCCGCCTTTGTCCGGCANCGCTTGACTGCGGCGGGGTTCACCATCGCGCCCGGCATTACGCCGGTAATTCCCATTATGGTTGGGTCGGCCCAAACAGCACTTGACTTAGCCAAGGAACTAAAAAACCAAGGGCTGCTTATTTCAGCTATCCGGCCACCCACTGTTCCGCAAAACGCCAGCCGGCTGCGACTGGCAATTTCGGCGGCCCATAATCAAACCGAGCTTGCCGCTGCCATCGACAAGCTTACCGTTGCTGCCCGCAAGCTGGCAATTATCTGACGAGGTGATGAAATGCCTTCTAAAGGTTTATTTATAACCGCAACCGATACTGAAGTAGGCAAAACAGTAATAACCGGCGCTTTGACCGCCGCTTTCAAAAACCGCGGTCTCGATGTCGGCGTAATAAAACCGGTTGCTTCTGGCGGCGTCCGAAACAGCGACGGTCAATTAATCGCCGAAGATGCTACTTTTTTGATGAAGGCAGCCGGTATCCCGGAAACCGAACGCCAAACGGTAAATCCATTATGTTTGGCCCCAGCCTTGACTCCAGCCGTTGCCGCCCGCCAAAGCGGCGTAACCGTTGATACTGGCCAACTAGCAGACTGCTGCAAAGTAGTACTAGCCAGCCGCCAAATCAGCCTGGTTGAAGGAGTCGGCGGTATAACTGCCCCCATTTGGGAGGACTACCTGGTCGCTGATTTAATGAACGAGCTAGCATTACCGGTTATCATTGTCGCCAGACCTAACTTAGGCACAATAAATCATGCCCTGCTTACTGCAGAGTATGCCCGCAGCCGGGGCCTAACTGTTCTGGGCTTTATTATTAATCCATGGGATGCTGCTGAAGCTGAAATCCTTGAACATAGCAATGTCGACTATATTACCCGTCTCTCCGGCCTGCCGATTTTGGGCAAATTCCCGCGCAGCAGCGGCATTAGCGTGCCCGAGGCGCGCACCGCCGGGCTTGCCGAACTTGCCGAGCAGCATCTGGCCATTACTAGCATCCTTAACCTAATAAAAGGAGGAAAATCAGTATGAACGAGATTGAATTAAAAGATAAGCAATATATTTGGCATCCTTTCACGCAGATGAAGGACTGGATTGAAAAACCGCAAACCGTTATTGCCGAGGCCAACGGTATTAAGCTTATTGATACAGAGGGTAATGAATATTACGACGGCGTTTCTTCGCTCTGGGTAAATATTCACGGCCACCGCAAACAGGAGATAAATCAGGCTATTATTGATCAGCTTAATAAAGTAGCCCATTCTACCATGTTAGGGCTTACTAATATCCCGGCCTCTGAGTTAGCTGAGCAGTTAGTAAATATAGCGCCTGACGGCTTAAGCAAAGTCTTTTATTCCGACGACGGCTCGACAGCTGTTGAAGTTGCCCTCAAAATGGCGTTCCAGTACTGGCAGTTTAAAGGAAAACCTAATAAGCAAAAATTTATCGCGCTTGACCAAGCCTATCATGGCGATACTGTCGGAACAGTAAGCGTCGGCGGCATTGATCTCTTTCATCGCATTTTTAAACCGCTGTTGTTCTCTCCTATCCATATTCCCTCACCATCCTGCTACCATTGTAAAATAGCTGATGATTGTGCTTCCTGCGGCATGGCCTGCCTAGAACCGCTGGAGAAAGCGCTGGCCGAGCATCACGATGAAATTGCCGGCCTAATTATTGAGCCGCTTGTTCAAGCTGCCGCCGGCATGCTGATGTCGCCACCCGGGTATTTGAAAAAGGTGCGGGAACTGACTCAAAAATATAATGTACTGCTAATTGCCGATGAGGTAGCAACAGGCTTCGGCCGTACCGGCAAAATGTTCGCCTGCGAGCATGAGAATGTGTCGCCCGACTTCATGACTATCTCGAAAGGTATTACAGCCGGCTATATGCCGTTGGCTGCTACACTGACAACCGACGAAATCTATAACGCTTTCCTGGGCGAGCATACCGATAAGCGCACCTTTTACCATGGCCATTCATACACCGGTAATCAGCTGGCCTGTGCCGCTGCGCTTGCTAATCTTAAGGTATTCCGCGACGAACAAGTTTTGGAGGGTCTTGAAGCCAAAATCGCGCTAATCGGCGCTAAGCTAGCTGAAATAAATCTACTCAGCCACGTTGGCGAAGCCCGGCAACGCGGTATGATAGTAGGCATTGAGTTAATGAAGGACAAATCAACCAAAACACCGTTTGCCTGGTCAGATGCTGTCGGAGCAAAGGTATGTCTTCACGCACGTAAATATGGTCTTTTCATCCGCCCGGTTGGCGACGTGATAGTGTTTATGCCGCCATTATCCAGCTCGCTCGATGAATTAGCTGATATGCTGTCAATAATTCACCGCGCAATTAAAGAAGTTACCGAGCTTGCCGACGGCAGCGCTGACTACCCAGATACAGCCGCAATATCAGTATAAAAAGAAATATTGGATTGTCGAAAAGTGACATTCTTTTTCATCATACACAGCTATACCCCTTCATATAACTTAGTGTTATAACGAGTAGAGAAGGGATAGCGTGTGCAGGTATTGAGGAAACTGTTGTATTTCTTTGTTTCAGTATTGTACGGCATAATCGGGCCTCTCACTGTCCTAGCATCAGGAGACGCCGTACAATCCCGAATTGTCGTTAATTTACCCAGTCGGACACTGGAGTACTACCAATCCGGCAATTTGTTCAGTGAGTACCCTGTCGCTATTGGCAGCGCATATTCTCCTACCCCGTTGGGGGAGTTTCACATCATTGACAAAGTGATAAATCCGTGGTGGTATCCCCCCGGAAAAGACTATTTCGTTCCCTCCGGCCCGGCCAATCCATTGGGTTACCGATGGCTTGGCTTTTTGCCTACCTATGGCATCCACGGAACCAATATTCCCTGGTCAATCGGCCGGGTTATCTCTAATGGCTGCATCCGCATGTATGAGGAAGATGTCGAGGAACTTTTCGATTTGGTTGACTATCATACACCGGTTCAGATCACTTATGATCGAATAAAAGTCAGCGTGGATGATAATGGCAATGCCTCAATCGGCATCTATCCGGATGTCTACGGCTATCAGGATATTTCGGTAACTGTAGCGCAGGAAGTCCTTGCCGCCAAAGGCCTCGATGGGTTAGCCGATGCGGCTTTCTTAGAAAAAATCATCGCCGAACAAGCCGAACAGCAGCTAATTTTTGCCCAAGTATACAACCTCCTCGTTAACGGGGTCAAACTTACTGCCCACGCTGCCGCTATCGACGGAGAGTTGTATATACCGGCTTCGGCCGTGGCAGCTGCTATTAATACCAAACTTACCTGGGATGAATCTACCCGGACTTTGAGCCGCAAATATCAATCAGTACCCGGACAACTTAAAGGCAGTACGGTGTATGTCAGCCTAAATCACCTATCAACCTTATTTGGCGGCAAGTATACCTGGCAAGACTTTGGCCGAAGCCTGTCGTTAACAATTCCGGTACTATTTCATAACGGCCGACCATTATCCAGCGATATTCATACTATAAACGACCGCAATTTTTTGCCGGCCCTGCCGGTGGCCAAGGCACTTGGCCTAAAACTTACCTACGATGAAAAACAAGGTACTCTGCGCAACTGCATTCGTCAGATACCTGTTGAAATAATTGACAACCAGCCTTATATTGATACGACCAAGCTAGGCGAATACTATCATGCCGCCGTTACTTGGAATGAAGAGCAGCAGCACCTTGATCTTACAGAACCCGCCTGGGACCTTGACTGTTCGATGTATCTGGACTTAATGCGTGATTGTCTGGAGTAAATAATTTCGATAATGGCCCTTTTAAATTTTTTGTAGAGTAATGTCGAAAAGTAGTTTATAATGAAAAGGTGAATGCCCCACCCAGGCATTTCACCTTTTTTTGGTCTATCAGACATATGTGCAGCCAGCGGCTTGCGCTTTCGCCAAAACTCGGTGCTTGCCGGGTTTTCTAATTTTTGCAATATATTCGGCTCTTTGCGGGAGGACAATTTTATATGGAAAACCTAAGTCCGGAAATACTGGCTTTTCTAATCGTCGCCGGTTTTTTGTCCGCCTTTATTGATTCGGTAGTTGGCGGCGGCGGTATGATATCCTTGCCGGCTCTTTTATTAACCGGTTTGCCGCCTAGCCTCGCCCTTGGCACCAATAAGATGGCCAGTGTCATGGGCAGTCTTACCAGTACCTTGTCATTTATGCGTTCCGGTAAAATCGACTATGGCCTTATTAAATATCTATTTCCGTTATCGCTGCTAGGCTCAACACTCGGTGTAATTACCGTCCAGAAACTGCCGCCCGAGTTTTTAAAGCCGCTAGTGGTAATCCTGCTTATTGCCGTAACTATTTATAGTATCTTTAAAAAGGATTGGGGCAATGAATCAACTTATCAGGGTATGACCCGCAAGGTTGGATTATTAAGCGGGATTGCCGCCTTTACCCTAGGCTTTTATGACGGCTTCTTCGGCCCAGGCGCTGGTTCATTCTTAATCTTCGCCTTTTTAATGATTGGCTTCGACTTTGTAACAGCAGCAGGCAACGCCCGCTCGCTCAACTTCGCTAGCAATATTGCGGCAGTAGTTACCTTCGGTCTCGCCGGTTCGATTAATTTTTACTACAGCATACCAATGGGTCTGGCCATGATAGTCGGCGCTTTAGCCGGAACAAGACTGGCCATTACCAAAGGCGCAACCTATGTGCGCCCGCTCTTTATCACAGTTACAACGCTGCTGGTCAGTAAACAGCTATGGGATCTATTGCGTTAAATACAAGCACCCCTTAATTTCAAAGCAGGCTGCCGAAAATGCAGCCTGCTTTTTTGTTCCCTAGCCTAAATTTTCGGCCTTCTAAACGCTGTAGAGAGATTAGTAATAAATACCGCCTATGCCAAGTTAACACTGAAGTATGTTTCTTAGCTGGTTTTAAACCTTACATAGAAGGTAGTTCCCTTGGGACCGGTCTCAGGAATGATAGTCGCTTTGTGTCTGTTGGCAATACTGTAGCAAACGGCCAGCCCAAGGCCGGTCCCTTTTTCCTTGGTGGTAAAAAACGGTGTTCCAAGTTTAGCAAGCAGTTCGTCCGGGATCCCAGACCCTTCGTCCTGAACAGCCAGCACGACCTCATCGCCTTCAGTATAAGTCTTAATCTTTAATCGTTTTTTCGGCGGCATAGCCTCCAATCCGTTGCGCACAAGATTGAGGATAAGTTGACGAATTTCCTTTTCATCAAGCAATAGCTCCGGAATAGCTCCGGTTTCGACGATTATCTGCTGGTTTGCCAGCATTCCATCGGCCTTTACCAAGGGATATATTGCGCTAATAATATCGTTTAAGCTGCGCATTTTTAAGTCTACCGATTTATTCTTGGCTAAGGATAGAAACTCGGTGATTATACCATTGGCCCGGTCCAGTTCTTCAATCATTACTTTGAAATATTCAGCGTTGTCATAATTTTCCTTGCGTTTTCCCAACAGTTGCAGGAATCCCCGCACCGTTGTCATGGGGTTGCGCACCTCATGGCCAATGCCGGCTGCCATTTCGCCGATTAAATTAAGCCGCTCTAAGCGGGCCATTTCTTGCTCCATCTTCTTGCGAAGCGTGCTATCCCGGGCGATGGCGAAATATACATCGCGGCCATTAAGCGGAATTTTGTGAACGTTGACCTCAACCGATACAAGTTCACCCGATTTTTTTATGTAACTATCTTCCAGAATTGTATTCTGATAGCTGTTCAGCTTTAAAACTACCGGTTTAGCTCCAGCCCGAAGATTAGCGACAATATCATACGGCGTCAGCTCCAATAATTCATTTTTGCTGTAGCCGAGAAGTTCACAGGCCTTCTCGTTTACCTCGATAAACTTACCTGGCGTCCCATCCGGGCAAAGCTCGGCAATTAGTATGGCGTCGGACGCTGCCGCAAAAAGCATTCGGTACTTTTCCTCATTTTGCAAGAGCAGCAGTTCTGTTTTCCGGCGAAAGTGAATTTGCTGCTGTAAATTGTTGACAGCCCGCTTCAACGCCTCCGTTCGTTGGCTGATTTGTTCTTCTAGATAATTACCACGGTCGGCGACTATCGCCGTCATCTGATTAAAAGTGCTGCATAATTGCCTTAGATCCTTGGGCGCATTGGCAATATCATCATTATTAATCCGATAAGAATAATCGCGGTTCTTGAGGCTTTCTGAGCCGAGCAAAAGATAAGCAAGTGGTCGTTTGATGGTTTTGGTAAGCATAACGGTCAGCGGGAGTACAACCAGCAGAACACATAGAAACATAACAATCATGCTGACTATCAACGTATATACCGGTTCAAGAATTTCGCTTTCGACTATCTCGCCGACAATCACCCAGTTGAGTTCTTTAATCGGATAATAAACACCGATTACCTGCTGATCCCGGCAATTTATATATGAAGTTATACCGGACGACGTTAAACTACTAATCGGCGGCCCGCGCATCTCGTCTTTTTTTAGATAGCAAACCGTTGCCGACGGATCCAAGTTCTCCTCTTTTGCAAATCGCGGAACGGTAAAGCGTATTCCGTTATTATCCATCAAATAGGTTTCGCCGGTCTTTCCAAACCCCATTGTTCCTAGGACATCATCAATAGCCGCAATCGGCATTATGCCGAGAATGGCCCCTTGAAACTCTCCCTTAAATCCGTAGACCGGGGCGGTAAATATCAGCCGCCACTCACCATCAACCTGGCTTGTCCCCGGCTCGGCAAGTGTGGGCAGTCCCACGAGCGCGCGCTGAAAATAAGCGCTGTCCGCTACATCGATATTTAGCGGATAATTTATGGCAAGTTCCACTTTACCATCGCGGTTTACAAATATAAAATCGCTGAATTTTTCATCAGCCTCAAGTGCAGCCTCAAAATCAATTTTCATCCCAGCTAGATCTAAATTACGGGCGTTCTGGGTACCAGCAAGCATCTGAAATTTCACGCCTTTATTTTTCGCCCAGCTTATAAGGGTATCGCGACGGAAATTGACGGTCTGCTCTAACCGATCATAAGCTTCCTGTCGTTTATTTGCTAGCTCGTAAACGGCAAAAAACATGATAAATAGCAGGCTGGGTACCAATACCAGCATAACGCTCCCCCACCGCAGGCGCCCCTCAAGTGAGGCTGGAATTATGTATTGTATGGCTTTAGACAAGCGTTGTTTCAAACTTGCCACCAACTCAAACCTCCTTAGCACTGCACCGATTTTGCGGCATACCCAGCTTACATAAGAATTTGAAAATTATGGGTTTTAATGTAACGTTCTACAATTAACTCCTTCAATAATATTAGGAAATCTCTTTAATTCTCACCTTTACATAGAATTTCACATTTCTATGACTTGCCTTTATAGGATATGAAGAATTTGGGAACCGTTAAAGACAAAAAAAGGGATAACCTCTACAGACTGATTGCTATCAGTTTCAAAAAGCAGATTATTGCGGCCTATTTAGAATCCACAAGATCTGCGGTGGCCACCCTCCTATGTCTCACGGGGTCTTAGCATATCAGCCAGCCCTAAATTCCCTCGTTCTGCCTATCCGCATGGTGGATGTTGACTTGCTTTCTGACGGGGTCTACGCCCTAATGTATAAAGTAGCAACTATCCCGGCTCATCTTGTCAATGTACTTTTCTCGTTACAGTAGAATCGTCTTGTTTACGCTGCTAATAGTTCTGTTTTCTTCATATCAAAAAGTAGCTTTTCTGCTTCATAGTGAATTCCCTTAGCTAGTATCGCATAGATAACTCGAATCAGTTTGCAACATAACAATATTAATGATTGTATCTTTTTAAGCGGGTTATTTTGACGAGTCGTATAATAGCCATGTATAGCCCGAAATTCATCATTTTTAGATACTAACGGCATTACGGCACGAAATAGTATGGATCGAAGTCGTTTTCGCCCTCTTTTGCTTATCACCGTTTTGCCTCTATGCTTGCCAGAACTGTTTTCTCTTAGATTCAGTCCAGCAAACTTTTGTATCTGCTTCGGATGGGAGAACCGACTGATATCTCCGACTTCAGCCAAGAAACCCGCTACCGTTACTATACCTAGTCCTTTAATCTTTAGTAACCCGTTAACGCCTGGTATTTGCTCAACCAGTTTTTCTACCAGTTCCATTACTAGTTCATATTGCTTACTCTTTCTATCATAGTCCTCCAAAAGAAGTTTAATCTCCATGACTGCGGCCTGCTGTCCATCTCTCATTCCAGTGCTGCTTTGGGCCGCTTCTGCGAGTCTGTCTGCTCGTTTTTTGCCGACTGCGCGAATTTTATCTTCTTTCCAGCGCTCTACTATTCCTTCGGCACCTTTTTTAACGACTTGCGCTGGTGTTGGAAAGTCCCTTAATGCTATTAGCGCTGCAACGCCTTCCCAGTCGGCAAATACTCGCAAAAATTCAGGAAAGTAGATACTAAGCCACCGATTAATTTGATTTTTTATGCTCGTTAGGTTCTTTACTATCTGCCAACGTGTATTCATTGCTGTTCGTAGCTCTGCATATACCCCTTCGGGGATATATGGTTCCATGTACCGGCCATCTTTGACTAGCATGGCTATCGTCTTGGGGTCCTTCCGGTCGTTCTTGCTTGGATTATTGTCATCCAGTTCCTTGCTCCGCTTTACGGCAAACGGGTTCACTAACACAATCTTCATGCTATGACCCTTACTATATTGAGCAAGGTTAAACCAATAATGACCGGTAGGTTCCAGTCCAACGATAATGTCCTGTTTACCAGCCTTTAGCCGGATTGCATCAGCCCATTTGGTAAACGCTTTGAAACCTTCTAAATCATTAGTAAAACGTAATACGTTGGCTTGTTCAATTCCCCGATTGTCAAAGGCACGAGCATAATGTATTTCGCTGGCTACATCAATTCCGATAATCAATACTGTTTCAGATACTTGCAAAATTCTTTGGTTTTGTTTACACTTCATTTGAATACCTCCGTTTAGTTTTAAGTCGGCGCTTCTGACGGTCGCACCTGACTTAATTCTATCTGGCGGTATTCGCTTTTTCAAAGCTCATTTTTGTTCATTACAGGAATGCTTTCTGTTCCTTTAGAAATAATGTCGAACCATGTTGGCTAGAAATAATTTTTATAAATGATTTTGGCATATAAAAAGCGCCCGGCAAGGGCGCTACAGTCTTAATATTCTTTTGGCGTTTCTTCACCGGCTAGGACGCGGTAAGCTCCTTCGGCCAAGGCTTGCAGCTCATTTTCTCCGGGAATAATTACAACCGGAGCTAGGAAACCGATATACTCTTTTAACTTAGCAGTAAGATACTCCGAGTAGGCAATGCCGCCTGTCAGAATGATGTAGTCAACGTTGCCGCATACCGGCACGGCTGCCGCCGCAATATAGCGGGCAACTTGATAAATCATGGCTTGATAAACTTTTTCAGCCTCTTTATCACCGGCTTTTATCCGCTCTTCGACCTCCCGGGCGTCATTGGTGCTCAGGTGCGCCACCAATCCTCCTTTGCCGGCGATCCTTTTGGCAACATCAGCTTTAGTCAGCTTGTTATCGATTATAAGATCGGCGAATTGGCTCGCTGGCATAGTGCCGGCCCGCTCGGGTGAGAAGGGTCCTTCACCGTTAAGAGCATTATTAACATCAACGACGCGTCCTTGTTTATGGCAGCCGACCGAAATCCCGCCCCCAAGGTGGGCAATAATCAGATTAAGCTCTTCATAAGAGCGTTGTTGGCTTTTAGCAAAACGTTTTCCAACCGCCTTTTGATTCAAAGCATGAAATATGCTGCGGCGAGGTGTTTCTGGCCAGCCGGTGATGCGGGCAACCTCATCAAGTTCATCTACAACAACAGGATCCACAATGAAGGCTGGGCACCCTGCCCTTTCCGCAATCAAACTCGCCAAGATAGCGCCAAGATTGCTTGCATGCTGGCCGTATCGGCTATATTTAATATCGTCGAGCATCTTGGCATTTACAACATAAGTACCGCTTACCATAGGTCTGAACAGACCGCCTCGTCCGACTATCGCCGAAAAATCTTGCGGCAATAAGTTCTGTGATGCTAGAAACGCATTGATTTTTTCCAGTCGGTAATCAAGTTGATCAATTATGTTAGTAAAACCGGCGAGTTCCTCAACGCTATGACTAAGACTCTGGCTGAGCTGTTCAGCCGTATCATGGTATACAGCAATTTTAGTGGACGTAGAACCTGGATTAATCGCTAAAATTTTATAGGCCATGACAAAACCTCCATTGCGCAAGATATCTTTTAGCAGCCATTTATGTCAAAGACTGCCACTGACAAGTCTAGTATAATACATCTGGCGCAAGGGATAAAGGGAGAATAGCAATAGCTACTAAAAAATTAAACGGCTCGGTTAGCCCAGCCGCAATAATCCGATTAAGATTAAGATTGTTCCCGGTAAATATGGAAATCGCTTTTTTACCTGCTCCGGGACAAACCGTTTAGCTGAATAAAGTCCGGCACTAATAACAACCATCTGAATAGCCCCCATCACTAGTGGGGTAGCCGGTGGCAGCCAGCCCATCAGCGCTGCGGCAAATGCAGCCAGCATATTATCTAAGCCCAGCGCCAACCCAAGAAAAATCGATTCGAGCGGACTGATATTATTTGATTTATCGACGTCAGCTGTCTCAGGTTTGGCAACAATGCTGATAACCAACCGGCCCACTGAAAAACTTAGTTTGCGGGCGGTTACTTCTCCCACGGCCTGATATGATCGAACCTCCTTAGTCAAGTATTCCTGAAACAGGCTGAACAGCCCGAGCAGAATAAGCAGAACAGCCCCGCAGCTTATGGCGAGCTGGGTATTGATTATCGCGCCTAATACATTGGCCAGCGCCATGGCTGTTCCGGCGCAAACTGCCGTTACCAGACCTACAATTACCAATGATATCAGCGGCATCCGAATGCCTTTCATGCCATAAGCCATCCCGGCGACAAAACCATCCAAGCTCACCGCCAAGCCCAGCAGCACAACATAGAGAAAGGTCATTTCTCGCTGCCCCCTTTAGCCTAACCGTATCAAGCCCAAGATTATCAAAATTGCCCCCGGCAAATAAGGAAAGCGTTTTTTGAGGTTATCAGATATAAATCTGGCCGATGAATAGCAGCCACCGGTAACACAAACGGCATGGATAAGTCCTACCAACAGCGGTGTGTAGATTGGCAGCATGCCCATTAGAGCAGCACCAAAGGTCGCCACCATGGCGTCGAGACCGACTGCCAGGCCAAGAAACACGGCTTCCAGTGAATTAATATTGCCTTGGCGGTCAACATCGGCTGTTTCCGGCTTGGCCATTATGCTTACTACCAGCTGACCCAGGGAAAATGTAAGTTTGCGGACGGTCATCTCGCCTTCCAATTCATATGAAGGAACCTTTTTGATAAAATATTGCTGAAAAAGGCTCCATAGTCCCAGTGAAATAAGTAGCAGTGCCCCTAAGATTATGGCAAGCTGGGTGTTGATAAACTGCTCAAGGATATAGGCTGCTGCCATTGCAAAGGCGGTACCAATCATAGTCACAAAACCTACTATTACTACCGAAGTAAACGGCAGACGAATGTTCTTCAGACCGTAGGCCATTCCAGCTACAAAACCGTCAATACTGACAGCAAACGCTAAAATCAATACATAAAACAGATCCATCCTAAGTCAGCCCTCCTAGTTAAAAAACAGTTTCTTCGTTAATATATGGCTGAAGCATAGGAATGGTTACTGTCTACAAGCCTGGCATTATAATGAAGATAAGTAAGTAAAATGTGGCAAAATTGCAGGATTTTTATGTTTTTATAGGGAATTATATGTTATAATTAGAATTTAGCAATTGGATTTGTTTTTGACCTCTAATTCAAGTCAGTTTTCGAGGTGAGAATGTGGATTTTGGTTTAGGAAAAGTATTACCTGTACGCATTGAAGATGAGATGAAGAGTTCTTATATCGACTATGCCATGAGCGTTATCGTTATGAGAGCACTGCCAGACGTCAGGGACGGGCTAAAGCCTGTTCACCGCCGCATTTTGTATGCCATGCACGAAGCCGGCATGACACCTAATAAAGCGTACAAAAAATCAGCCCGTATTGTGGGTGAAGTGCTTGGTAAATATCACCCGCACGGAGACTCTTCAGTTTATGATGCCACAGTTCGTATGGCTCAGAATTTCTCAACCCGCTACTTATTAGTTGACGGGCACGGAAATTTCGGCTCAATTGACGGTGACTCGGCAGCAGCGATGCGTTATACCGAAGTACGGATGTCTCGCGTAGCCGAAGCTATGTTGTCCGACATTGAAAAAGACACTGTCGACTTTGTTCCCAACTATGATGAATCTTTAAAAGAACCAAAAGTATTGCCGTCAAAAATCCCCAACCTGCTTGTCAATGGCTCATCCGGCATTGCGGTAGGTATGGCAACTAACATCCCGCCCCATAACTTAGGCGAGGTTGTCGATGGCTTAGTCATGATGATTGATAATCCTGAAGTAACGATTACTGATCTCATGATGGCCATAAAAGGACCGGACTTTCCGACCGGTGGCCTTATTCTCGGCCGCGAAGGCATTAAGCAGGCTTATACCACCGGCCGCGGCGTTGTTAAAATGCGGGCCCAAGCTCAAATAGAAAAAATGTCAAACGGCAAAAATCGCATCTTGGTAACCGAGATTCCATACCAAGTAAACAAGGCCCGGCTTATTGAACGCATTGCTGACTTAGTCCGGGATAAATCTATTGATGGTATTACCGACCTTCGTGATGAGAGCGACCGCAAGGGTATGCGCATTGTCATCGAACTGCGCCGTGATGTCAACGCTGATGTTATTCTCAATCAATTGTATAAACATACTCAGCTCCAGGAAACCTTCGGCATTATCATGCTGGCGCTAGTTGACGGTCACCCCAGAATTCTGAGTCTACCTGAAGTACTTCATTACTATCTTGAACACCAAAAAGACGTAATTGTCAGACGCACTAAGTTTGAATTGGCAAAAGCCAAAGCCCGCGCTCATATCTTAGAGGGCCTCAAAATCGCCCTTGATCATATTGATGCGGTAATCACTACCATTAGAGAGTCTAAGACTGTCGATATTGCTCGGGCAGCCTTGATCGAGGGCTTTAATTTAAGCGAAAAACAGGCCCAAGCTATTTTGGACCTGCGCTTACAGCGCTTAACCGGCCTGGAACGAGCCAAAATCGAGGACGAATATCAAGAAATGCTTAAGACTATTGAATATCTGGAATCAGTTTTGGCTGATGAACGTAAGGTACTCAACATAATTAAAGAGGAGCTCCTGGAAGTCAAGCGCCGGTTCAGCGACGAACGCCGCACCGTTATTACTAGCGACGTTTCCAAATTGGAGCTTGAAGACCTGATCGCCGAAGAAGATATTGTTCTGACTTTAACCCATGACGGCTATATCAAACGCTTGCCCGTTGATACCTACCGCAACCAAAAACGCGGCGGTCGTGGTGTAACCGGTATGGGTACTAAGGAAGAAGACTTTGTTGAACATTTATTTGTTACAACTACCCACCACAACATCCTCTTCTTCACTAACCGCGGCCGGGTTTATCGTTTAAAAGCCTACGAAGTCCCTGAAGCCAGTCGGACGGCTCGCGGCACATCCATTGTTAATCTGCTGCCAATGGACAAAGAGAAAATTACCGCCGTTATTCCTGTCCGCGAATTTTCGGACAAACTATATCTGTTCATGGCAACTCAGAAAGGCATTGTCAAGAAAACTGAGCTGACCGAATATGATACTTCGCGCAAGGGCGGCTTAATTGCTATCTCGCTTGATGAAGATGATGATTTGATCGGCGTTAGAATGACCAATGGCCAAAAGAAAATCATCATGGGCACCAAGGACGGCTTGGCAATCATCTTCCCTGAGACCGACGTCCGTGTAATGGGCCGAGCGGCGCATGGTGTAATTGGCATCCGGCTTAACAAGGGCGATAAGGTCGTAGGCATGGACGCTATCACAAAAGACGGCGAAATCTTAAGCGTAACGGCTGAAGGCTATGGAAAACGCACCCCGGTCACCGATTACCGCCTGCAGAGCCGTGCCGGCAAAGGCATTATTAACACCAGGGTCACTGAAAAAACCGGTGAAGTTATCGGCCTGCGGCTTGTGCGTCCTAACCAGGAATTAATGCTCATTACCAGCGAAGGCATTGTCATCCGTACCGATATCAACGAAATCTCGGTGTTCGGCCGTAACGCTCAGGGCGTCAAGCTGATGCGCACCGATGAACAAGATAAAGTAGTTGCGCTGGCACTTGTTGAAGAAAAGAAAACCGACGATTAAAACCGCATTTGGAGAGACTGCCGTTGGCAGTCTCTTTGTTTTAGCCGGCAAAAGTAATATAATATACCTAACTTTAACAATGGAAGCTTTGCATTACAAGACAAGGGGTGTTGTACATACAAATTTTGGCGCTATTAACTACGCTTATTATATCGCTAACCGGCGGCTATTGTTTTTATCTGCTCAATGCTCCGCTCCCTTGGACGCTTGGCCCGCTTGTTGCTGTAAGTATTCTGACGGCTATCTGGAAAATACCGGCTTACTGGCCGGTAAGCATCCGCAATTTCGGCCTCATTATTCTCGGCTATATAATGGGCAGCTCGTTTACCTTAAACACTTTGCAGCAAATTGCCGTCCAACTGCCGGCCATGCTGGCAGCTACTGTCAGTACCGTTATATTCAGTTTGCTTATTGGCTATATTACTCATAAAAAGACCGGGATAAGCCTGGCCAGCAGTATACTGGGCAGTACCCCGGGCGGCATGACACAGATGGTTGTGCTAAGTGAGGAAGTACCTGACAGCAATACTACAGTCGTCACCTTTATTCAAACAATCCGCCTGCTGTCAGTCGTCTTTATTGTTCCCTTTCTGGCCGTCCACGGCCTGTCAGCCGGCTTGGGCTCTGAGGGACAAGGTGTATCATTCGGCAAACCGCTGCCTTATGCCGAAGTTATCTTTGCCTTTGCAGCTATCGCCAGTGCCCTTGCCGCAAACGCCCTAAACTTTCCTACAGCTTATCTCCTGGGCCCCGTCCTCAGCACCGCGGCGCTAGTCTTAGCCGGTTTACAGCCGCCGGCTGTACCGGCTCCTCTCGCAATCGCCGCTCAGTTGTTTTTTGGTACTTACTTAGGTGTAACTACTAAAATAGCCAATTTAGAAAACTGGAAGCAGCTGCTTCCCTACTCGATTGGCGGCGGCGTTGCAATTGTGCTATTTTCTTTGGGTATTGGGTATCTCTTAACCTTTTGGCATAATATCGATATTATCACTGCCTTTTTAGGTACAGCGCCCGGCGGTATGACCGAGATGGGGATTACAGCCATTAACGTCGGCGCCGATGTATCAATTATTACGGCTTATCAATTATTTCGCTTGTTATTTATGCTGCTTATCTTGCCGGTAGCGCTAAAATGGTGGTTTCATTCACGAAATGCTAAAGACAGCCATTGAAAAAGGGAGGCAATATGAAATACGATTTTAATAATAAAATTGTTTTAATTACCGGAGGAACGTCAGGCATTGGCCTCGCTGCAGCTAAACTGTTTTTGCAAGGCGGAGCGCATGTCCTGCTCAACGGTCGATCTTCGGCCAAAGGACAGCGAGCTATCGACGATTTAGCCGAATTCGCCGGCAAGGTAAGGTTTATAGCCGGAGACGTGAGTAAACCTGAAGATTGCCGAAAGATCGCAGCTCAGGCGGCACTATGGCATGGCCGGCTTGATATTGTTGTTAACTCAGCTGGTGTCTATCTTGAGAAGGCCATTACCGATACTTCAGTTAACGAATATGACGAGATTATAGACACTAATCTTAAAGGAACTTATTTTATCGCCAAGTATACCGTTCCGCATCTGCGCAAGCAGCAAAGTGCTGCGATTGTAAATGTTGCCTCCGATGCCGGTCTAAATGGCAATTTTTTATGTACCGCTTATTGCGCAGCCAAGGGTGCTGTAGTTACCTTTAGTAAAGCATTAGCACTCGAATTGGCGCCCTATAATATCCGGGTTAATTGTGTTTGCCCCGGTGATATTGAGACCCCAATGCTTGATAAACAACTGGCCGAGACTAAGGACATCGATGCCGCTCGGCGGGAGATGGCCTCGGTCTATCCCTTGGGCCGCATCGGCAGTGCAGATGAGGCCGCTCAGGTTATTTGTTTTTTAGCCTCGGATGCCGCATCCTTTGTCACCGGCGCCGCATGGACAGTCGATGGGGGTCTTACTGCCTGCTAATAACTTCCCCTGCCTTATTTTTATTGACAAACAACGACTGTCTTTGTTACGATAGGGTTGTAGAATTACAGCATGAGTCTGTAGTAGTAGCATGGCAGGATGGTAGAGGAAATAAGCACACTCCTGGCCGGAGTGTGTTTTTTATTATCTAAAATGCCCACCGCGATTGTGCGGATTTGGACTTATGCTGAATAATCGGATTGAAGAAAGGTAGGATGGTGTAAAATGTCCATTCAGTTTGGTATTGTTCTAACTTATATTGCCCTGTTATTCGGAATTAGCATTTATGCCAAGCGGAAGACCGCGGCAAAAAGCTCGGGCTTCTTATTTGCCGGACGCAAACTAAGTACAACCTTGGTAGCCGTAAACGTGGCCGGCTTGGCAATTGGCGCGGCATCAACAATTGGAGTTGCCGAAAACGCTTTTCAGGTAGGGATAGCAGCCGGCTGGTACAATGCAGCGTGGTCGGCCGGAGCCGTAATTATGGGTATGGCCGCAGCCAGCAAATACCGTGAGCTTAACTGTACCACAATCCCCGCATTATTTGAACGTTATTACGATAAAAAAGGCCGCATCATCAGTGTTATCGGCCTGATAACTATCCAGCTTGTCATTACGTCCATGCAATATTTAGCCGGCGGCGCAATTTTATCATCGCTGCTGCCCGATATCTTCAGCTTCACCGGCGGCATGCTTACCAGCGCCGTAGTTTTTATCGGCATTACGCTTATCGGCGGCCTTTGGTCGGCCGGACTTTCAAATATTATCAGTGTTGCTCTTATTTATTTCGGCGTTATTGTTGCGACTATTCTCAGCGTAAGCAACCAAGGCGGCATCGGAACCATAGCTGCCAGCTTACCGGCCGGTGATCACTGGTTCAGCGGTGTGGGCGGTTTGGGCTTAGCTACAATAATTGGCTGGTTTACCGTTATGATTACCCAAACTATTACAGCGCAGGGACCAGTGCAAATTGCCTGCGGCGCCCAAAGCGGCAAGGTAGCCAAAAAGGGCTTTTTATGGGGCGCGGTTATCATTTTCCCAATTGGCTTCTTATGTGCCATAATGGGTCTTGCCGCCAAAGTTGCTTACCCTGATATTACAGCCACTATGGCTTTACCCAAAATTATTATGAGCCTGGATCCGGTCATAGCGGGTATAACCTTGGCAGCGATGTGGGCAGCCGATGTTTCGACAGCATGTACGCTCCTCTTAGGCGCAGGTACACTGTTTTCCCAAGATATCTATAAACGCTTTATTAACCCAGCCGTATCCGATAGTAAATTTTTATTGGTTAACAGAGTGACCATCCTGGCACTGGGCGCCATAACCTTATGGTTTGCCTTTAACGCTGTCGGCATCCTCAAAACCCTGCTGATCGGCTTAAGCCTAACAACTGCCTTTACGGCCGTCTTTCTCTTTACCATGTTTGCCCCCGGCCTGTGCCGCCGCGGCTCGGCCTTTTATACTACCTTAGCCGGCATGGCAACATTATTAGCTTGGCAGCTCTTCCCTGAGATTCGGATTTTTGCGCATCCGATTTATCTTGAGTGGCTGGTTTGCTTAGCTGCTTTCTTCCTTGTTGCTGTATTTGACAGCCGCCCGATTGCCGTCGTTCACAACACTCCAGTCCCCGAAGGAGATGCTCAGATAAGCACACGTTAATATATTAGGCAATGAGTTTAAACCAGTATACAGCATGATAACAGAGCTATAGCTTATATAGTCCTACTTTTTCCAAGATAATTAGCCTTGAGCAAATACGGAGTCCATGATAAGATAATAATCGGAAAGACTTACACCTGCGGTGTTCGTCACCCTCACATATGTTCAACCGACTCATTTACTTGGGGAGTTTTATGCTGTACAGCTGTCATGCCGCCTTTGAGCGGAAGGCAAAAATACAGCCAGAACGCCCACCTGCTGGAAGGCGGGTTTGAACATACGGAGGAGACGGTACCTCGGGGGTGCTAATAAATTTTTTAAGGCTAGAACCAAACTAGGTTCTAGCCTTTTTGTTGTTCATTTTCAGATTTCAAACCCTGATACAAGTTTTTTTACTTAGCGTACCTTAATACCCGGGCCAAAGTCCTTTCCCACAAAGCTTGAATGCCATCAAAGTTCATATACGGCACATAATAGGCCTCAAGCTCGTCATGAAGCTTTTTCGAATAACTGAGATGTGCTACCGCCTTATTAAATAGCGTCCAGAACATTTCTCTGTCGTATTCAATAATCTTAGCATATTTAGCGGTGATTTCCGGGCGAAGACATGTATTCATATCAAGGACCATCTCAGCACCTTCAAGCGGTGTCGTATGCGGCCGGACTGATGTAGTAAGAGCGACGCCAAGCGACGGAATAACAAGATGCTCAATCTTTTCAGGGTCTAGCGGACAATAATAAGCCTCGGCATCTATGCCCTTTACTGTTGCGGTATCAATAACCTTTTGAAGCAGCGTCGCTTTTCCGGTGCCGGGATCACCGGTAATAACAAACCGCCGGGGTATAGAACCGACTACTGAATCAAGATAGTTGACCGGACCTTCCGGCGTAATTGCCGAGGCAAATAGTTTACGAACTTTGCCGTAGCCCAGTTTATCATTACCGCTAAAAATTCTTGCCAGTACAGCGCTGGCTTGTTTATTTGCCTTAACAAAATCCATGGCTTCATAGTTGGCAGCTTCCCAGTCATCGTAAAGCGATTTAGCCGCTTTCAAAACCCGGTAAGCCCGTTTAAAATTCTTGCCGATTTCAGCATTACAGGCAATAACCTTGGCTTTATTGGGTACCAACTTTTCCTCACTCCAGAAGTCGCCAAGATGAATAATTTCATCGACACAGCCGGGATTCTTCGGGTCAACGATATGCGGTGCCGTTCCATCAACAAAGGCCACGTTTAAGGCCGGAACCACTACACCATCAAGTGATTTATTATCACTTGAACAATGATGATATTCAACATCAAACCCTTTTGCATTCAACGCCGCGCCCATCTTTTTCATAAAGGTCGATTTACCGGTACCCGGCCCGCCCTTCAAAATAAAAAATCGGGTTGCACTGGGCGAGATTATATAGTCGTAATAAGAAAAGAAGCCTAGGGGTGTATTCCCGCCGGGAAACACATGCTTAACCTTGCCAGTCATTAAATAACAGCCTCCTCACCGTTGCCAGTTTCCGTATATGATATGACAGTCAGCGATTTTTGCTACTAAAACACAGGGAGACTGTATAATTAGCTGCGGCCGGGCTAATATTAATTTTGCTGCAGACGTTTTTGTACCGCCTCAGGCAGCTCGATATTGAGGAACGAGCTGGTGAATTTTAGCCACTCCCGGGCGGCAAATGAAAGGTACCTATCCTTTTTCCAGATTACAGCCAGCTGGAGATACACTGCCGGTTCATTTAAAGGTATGGCTTTAATCCTGGATTGATCAAGTTCCTGACAAATCTTACGGGGCAAGAGCGCTATGCCTAAGCCGGCAGCAACAGCCTCAGTCATGAAGTCGCGCTGCGAACTTCCGCATACAACCCTGGGTTGGAAACCGCTTTTTATACAGCGGGCTACAATATGATCGTGCAGACTAAAATCATTTCGATACAGAACAAACGGTTCTTCTTTTAGGTCAGCAAAATCAATCTGCTGACGGTCGGCAAAACGGTGCTCCGGATGGACAATCAGCATAAGCGGATCCTTGATACAAGAAAACATATCGAATCTGTCTCCCTTAGCCGGAAGATTGCAGACTACGCCAATATCCAGCGAACCATCCTCGACCCCGCGTTCAACCATCTTTGATCCAACTTCAATCAATTCCAGGCTAATATTCGGGTAAACCTTATTAAATTCGCCAATTACCCGCGGGAATATGCTAGAACTGGCAATAGGAGGCAAACCGATGCGAATATTGCCCTTTTTAATATTCATTACATCAGCGAGCTCTAAGGTTAAATTCTGAAAGGCTGACAAAACGTGCTGGGCCTGACTGTAAACCGCCCGGCCGGCATCGGTAAGCTCGATCTGCTTGGCAGCTCGGGAAAATAACGTAACACCCAGCTCTTCTTCTAGGGTTTTTACCATTTTGCTAATGGTCGGCTGCGTAATATGCAGCACTTCGGCAGCCTTAGTAAAGCTCCGGTGCCGGGCAACTTCACAGAAATATTCCAAGTGCCTTATGTCCATCTAATCCCTCCTACATGTATAGATATAATGAATAATAAGAATTCTAAATATGTATTTTACCTATATTATATTATGAGTTAGAATATAGGTGTAATCAGGAAGTTAAGATACTAAATAGATTCCCAGGCTTACGCAAGCCTGCGGCGAAAAGGAGTGTAGCGAAATGAAACAAAAAGTATTTATCTCCGGCATGATTCCAAGCGTTGCCTATGATATGCTTTCTAAAGAATTTGATGTTACCATGCATAACGATTTACGCCTGTTGACTAAAGAGGAAATAATCAATGGCGTTAAAAACAGCGACGCCCTCTTAAGCTTACTGTCTGATAATATTGATGCTGATATCATTCAGGCAGCGCCTAATCTTAAAATTATTGCCAACTATGGCGCAGGCTTCAACAATATTGACCTGAAGGCTGCAACAGCACGCAAAATACCGGTTACCAATACACCGGCAGTGTCAACAAATGCGACTGCCGAACTAACCTTTGGTTTACTCTTGGCCATAGCCCGCCGGATTGTTGAGGGAGATCAGGTTACAAGATCCGGAAACTTTACCGGCTGGGCGCCTCTTTATTACCTTGGAACTGAAGTCAGCGGTAAAACCCTCGGCGTTATCGGTATGGGTAATATTGGCCGGGCTGTTGCCAAACGCGCCAGAGGATTTGATATGAAAATAATTTATTATGATAAGTTTCGCCAAAGCCCCGAAGTGGAAAAGGAATTGGGGTTAGAATTTATGACGCAGGAAGAAGTTATCAAAAATGCTGACTTCCTGACATTGCATGCTAACTATAGCCCGGAACTTCACCATATGATTGGTGAAAAAGAGCTGGCCATGATGAAACCTTCAGCGTACCTTATAAGTGCTGCTCGCGGTCAAATGGTTGACGAAAAAGCCTTGTTAAAAGCCCTGCAGAACAACACAATTAAAGGCGCTGCGCTGGACGTATATGAGTTTGAACCGGCAATTACGCCAGGTTTAGAAAAGCTTGATAATGTTGTATTATGCCCGCATTTAGGCAATGCTACTGTGGAAACCCGTGACGCTATGGCTCAGATTGCGGCCCAAAACATTATTTCGGTCCTTAAGGGCGGAAAACCGCAAAGCTGCGTAAATCAGGAAATTTACAGTTAAATTAGCTAATTCCCCATATTCTATAGACTTCCTTCTTAAAAACATTCCCTGACCAACCGACAGGGAATGCTTTTCTTTTAGTAACCAAAAACGCGCGATATCATCGCGCGTTTTTGATTACTTTTGCGACCGGCAATTTTTGATTGCCATTAATTCATTATCTGCCACCCGAATAAGTTTGTCCAAGTCATCGTCTTCAACAATAAAGCCCTTAGCCTTTCCGATACTGACAGTGCATAATACCTTTCCCTGATTATACATTATTGGGGTTGATGCAACTATATCGGCAATTCGTTTAGCAACGACCTCAAGCTCGGCACAATCAGGATTGGTAAGAATAACAACAAATTCATCACCGCCATAACGAAACACCTTGTCACGCCGCCTTAACGACGAACTAATAAACTTAGCAATCATCTGCAGAACTATATCTCCGCCTTCATGGCCATAACGTTCGTTTATTCCCTTGAATCGATCAACGTCAATTACCAGCAAGCCGATTTTACAACCTATCAGACGCGGTAAGCAGACATTATACAAGTAAGCCCTGTTATAAGCGCCGGTCAAATAATCGCGATAGGCCTGCTGGCTAAGATTACGGATTATATTATTAATTCTGCTCTGCAGTTTATTATTGCGGGTAATATCAGTATTATGAGACAACAGATAGCGACGCCCGTTTATTTCAATTAGTTTAGCAATGACTTCAACCGGAAACTGCCGTCCGTTTTTGCGTTTATGGATTGTCAATATGCGCTGCGATAGAGGGGCCTTTTTTATAATCTTCTGGAAATACTTAGTTTGCTTGGTTTGATTATCAGCGCTGATTTGACTGATCGGCATCCCGATAAACTCCTCCTGGCTGTAGCCATAGGTGGTTTCGCAAGCTTTATTAGCGTATACAATCAAACCAGTATTCAAGTCAGTTAATAGCAAACAATCATGAGTTAAATCAAGAATTTCGCTATAAAACAAAGCCGAAGACGGAATGTTTGAATTTCCATTATTCATATCTCACCCTCCTAGGCTCATTCTAAAGATATCTTCTCTATTTAGAAATTAATTCCTTTTAAATTATAGTCGACCACGATACTTTATTTTAAAATAATTATTTGCCGTTACCCAAACCTAGCTCTCTTAAAATTGGAACTATATAGAACTGTATACTGAAATCCTTGGAGACAAACAATAAGCTAAGACTTGTTTATTATTTGACCGCTGGACTGACCACATATAAAGGCGGGATTTAGTGGGACATAAATTTAACAAAACTGATTTTATTGTAATGGCTTTGGGTAATATTGTGGGCTCAGGCATCTTTTTGGCGAGCAGCGCCGTAATCAGTTCGGCTGGAGCCTGGGCACCGCTGGCATACCTTCTAGGCGGCCTTATTATGATGATGGAAGTTTCCTTTATCATCGAGATGTCAATTGCCAAACCTGTGCCGGGCGCTTTTAAGGCTCACGCCCAGGAAATTTTCGGCGAATGGTGGGGCTTTGTCAATGGCTGGATGTTTTGGACTAGCGCCGTACTTGGCATGTCCAGTGAGATTACAGCCTGCGCGATTTTCACCAGACTATGGCTGCCGGATGTTCCGCTCTGGCTGCTAAGCCTGTTTTTTGCTATCCTAATCACAATTATTAACCTTAATGATTTAAAAGGCCTGAGTAAAGCTGAAGTCGTTTTGGCGGCCACTAAAATATCGGCTATTGTCATATTCGTTATTGTGGGCGGACTTGTCGTCTTAGGCTTTCCGATTGGCGGCGTTTCAGCCAATCTCCAACAATACAGTGCTGCTCTCTCTGCCCCGTTGGAAGGGGTTAGCGGTCTTTTGGGAGCAATGCTGATAGTTTTATATGCCTATACCGGTACTGGCATAATCGGCTTAGCGGCAACTGAGACTCACCAGGCTGAAAAAGCGGTCCCCTCTGCTACCAGGTTTGTGACTGTAACGGTCGTCGGCCTTTACTCCCTAGCTGTTTTTTTGATCATTGCGCTGCTGCCGGCCGAATCGCTCCGTCCTGATACCAGTCCGTTTGTGTCGATTTTAAATATTTTTAAAATACCCTATGCCGGCAGTGTCTTAAACTTTATCCTGCTTACCGCCGCATTATCCTCGCTTAATTCGCAAGTATATTCTGCCTCACGGATGCTTTTTTCCATGGCCAAGAGCAACCAAGCTCCTAAAGCAGTCGGCAGGCAGAATGCCAAAGGCGTCCCGGTGGCCGCAGTCTGGATGAGCGGCCTGGTTCTTTTGTTGACCGCTCTAATGTCCTATATCCTCCCGGAAAAGCTGTATCTATACACCATCTGCGCCAGCGGTGTCTTAGCCTTAGTCAACTGGCTTAGCGTTTCAGCAACCCATTATTTCTTCCGTAAAAAGCTTTTGGCTGAGCACCCAGAGAAACTTAAATACAAAGCTCCCTTTTATCCTTATCTTTCTTGGATCTGCTTTTTCTCGGTCTTAATGGCACTCTTATCGGCACCGCTTTATCCCGACCAAATTCCCGGCCTCTACTCCGGCAGCATTCTGCTGCTGCTTATCAGTATTGTGTATTTCTTTATTCCCCGTAAAAACAAATAGCATCTAAAGTAACAAGGCGCGGTATCCCGCGCCTTGTTTTCACATCGTTTGTATTATCCGTCACCCCAAATCTGATAGGGTCTAACCGGCAAATTCTAAGTATTTTGGAATTTGGAGCTCCTCAAGCATATCATAACTTGAGGCAAGACTGTCACCAGAATTCTCCACACATTTGCCATCGATAAATAGATAGGCTTTTGCTGATGTTCTTAATTTTTTCTGGCGAAAGAAATCAATTATTTGACTGCCCTTAATTATCATTTCTTCAGACAAATTACTTTTAGCCGTCAGATAGCCGTGACTTAACAACCCGTCAAAAACATCACTGGTTAAATCTGACTTAATGTCTATTCCCTTTATAATTGTTAAGGCAACGTCCATCTGATCGCAGGTTTCAGCGTCCAGCACCTCGACTAGCAGAAATACGCTGCCTTTAGATAAAGGTGCGACTAGCTCCTCCAACGAAACAGCCTGACTTTCAAGCACCTGTAACAAGCTCCTTTTTGTTATGTTTTTCGACTTCCCTCTTGTATTGTTTTCCTGCCATAATCGTTGTATGCTAGTAAGATTATCCAAGGAAGAAACATTTGCTATAGTTTTTAGCGCTGTTTTTAGACACACTATGTTTGGAGGTGTATTTATGGGCGATAAAAATGAGCAACATAACCCTTCATCATATGCCGAGCTAATACTTTTTAACACTGATTCAGCCGATACTGAATCTGACCAACAACAACTAAAGGAGCCGAAAAGATTAATTCCCGGGATGTTTTCCAGTATATCTGATGCTGAATTAATAACACAAAGATTAACTGCCGAACTTGTTGAAACTGATGAATAAAAGTGTTTAAGCCGTGAAGAACGGCTTTTTTTTACAACTCATTTCTCTTATTAGTGAATAGTTGTATATATTTCCAATCAGCGCCTGTTTTTTATTAATGTAAAGTTGGCATAATAAGTTCAGCCGTGCCTGAGGTTACGGCTGTATTTAGCCATGTGATGCTCGCTTAATAATTAGGCGCTGAAAGGGATGAAGCAGAAATAATGCACTTAAGTATAGTCATACCTACCTATAATGAAAAAGATAATGTCAGTAAAATAACCAGTAAAATACGGACAATTTTAGCTAATGAATCCCATTCTTATGAAATTCTATTTGTCGATGACAGCTGTGATAATACGCCTAAGGTACTTGAGCAACTGTCTAGGCTTTATCCTGAGGTAAGATATATTCATCGTACTGCCGAAAGAGGTCTGGCATCGGCTGTTGTGCAAGGATTCAAACATTCCCAAGGAGATTATATCATCGTAATGGATTCCGATCTTCAGCACCCTCCCGAATTAATTCCGTTAATATTAAAACGCTTGTCCCAAGCTGATATTGTAATACCAAGTCGGTTTATAGCCGGAGGCTCAGATGGCGGTCTTAATTGGCTTAGAAAGTTTATTTCGTGGACGGCGCGTACTATTGGCCGATTTTCAATTACACGGCTGCGGGCTATCTCCGACTGTACCAGCGGCTATTTTGGCCTTAAACGGCAAGTTATAACAACAGCTGACCTAAATCCAATCGGGTGGAAAATCCTCATGGAAGTACTAGTCAAGGGCAGTTACCGATCTGTGCATGAAATTCCGTATTCATTTGTTGCCCGGGATGCTGGTGAATCCAAAATGGATTTTAAAGAGCAATTAAACTACTTGAAACATATTGGTAAATTAATCAGCAGCAGCCCTGAAGATCGGCGCTTTTTCGCATTTTGCTTTATTGGCTTATTAGGGGTACTTGTTAATATTGCCGCTTTGGCAGTTTTGCTTAATATGTTTCAACTTGATGAATTATCAGGCTCGATAGGAGCCTCACTGCTGGCCATGTTCCATAATTTTATTTGGAATGACAATGTAACTTGGAAAGAACGAGGTCAGCCGGTATGGTGGAAGCGGATGATACGCTTGCCGATGTTTATGGCTATCTGCGGCTTGGGAATTGCGCTTACCGCATTTTTTGCCCAGATCTTCGTCTGGCAGCATTGGAATATATATTGGGGTCAGTTAACAGGTATCATCGTTGCTACCGGTTGGACATATACAGCCAATAACCGTTGGACCTGGCCCAATTCTAAAACCGATAAAGCAATTAATCATGGCCAGCTAGTTGTAACACAGGAATACGCAAGCAAATTGTCTTAATCGAGGTGTCATATGAAGGAACGGGGTTTATCGGCAAGGACGGTTGTACTGCCGTTTTTACTCCACACAGCTATCGTTATTACAGCCTATTTTTTAGCCGACTTTCTACCTAAACACTATCCGGCAGGATTTATTAATCCTGCTCTGCCAATAAATCCTGCAGGCGTTATCGATAAGTTAATAAAATGGGATGCTCATTGGTATACCTACATTGTCGATTATGGTTATGACAAGCAAAGTATTGTATTTTTTCCTGCTCTCGTTATATTTATTAAATTATTAACCCTTTTAAATATAAGCACACCATTAGCCGGCTTAATAGTATGCAATATCTTCTCATTACTGAGTTTTTGGGCCATGGGAGCAGTACTGCGCCTTGATTTTTCCGAAAAAAAGACTTTTTTAGCCTTATTAGCATACTCGATAATGCCCACATCATTTTTTTTAAACAGCATTTATACCGAACCTTTGTTTATTACATTTGCCTTAACCTGCGTTTATTTTGCCCGCCAGAAAAAATGGTGGCTGTCAGGGATCTTTGCGGCTTTAGCAACGCTAACCCGTAATATTGGAATCGTTCTGGTTATCTTTTTATATATTGAGCTCAGAAACAGTAATTCACGGCGTTCAAAATTGCCGCTTATTTTGCCCCCTTTTGCTTTGCTTGGTTTCATGTTGTACAATTTCTTGCTAACCGGAGATATGCTGGCCTTTTACCACACTCAGCAGTTATGGGGACGTCAATTCGGCTTACCTTGGAGCAGTTTTGCCAATAATATAAGCATAATCTTCGCTGGCTGGCCGTTAGTTGAACCAGGAACAATTATTGATTCTTTTATAGTCACGTTAGCTTTAGCGGCTCTGCTGTTCTTAACTTTTAGTCCAAACTATAAAATCAGATTCTCTTATCTCATAGTTGGCTGGCTGTGGTTTTTAATTCCCCTATTCTCAACATCGCCTTACTTTCCGCTGTATAGCCTTGCCCGTTTCGTCCTGGTAATCTTTCCGCTCTACATATTTTTAGCCCAGACATCGAAAACTGCTTTTCACAGCTATTTTACTGCTGCTTCACTTACCCTGCTAATTTGTGCCAGCCTATTCATGAACTGGTATTGGATTGGTTAATAAAGTTACAAAGTCTTGGTCATCGGATAAAAGTACGATTGATTGAATAAACTTTATTTTTCCTGGCCATAATATCCTTAAATTAATTTAAGGAGCATTTCTTTTTAATGACATATACAGTTTGTGAAATCTGCGCAATCGAACAATATTGTTTTCCCCAGCTAAGCTCGGGGGACGATCAGTTAATAAAAACAGCAGTCTGTCCCGACTGCCTGAACAAGCTATATCATAGCCAAAATTTAAACCGCTATTAGGCGGTTTTTACATTTATCCAGAAATACTTCGTAAGGAGGTTTACAATGGCTAAAAAACAAAAAGTGGTTAATGTTGTATATCACTATGCCAAAAATTCGCTTATTGCGACTAATCAGGCCGAACTTAACTCCACGTTAGATGAGGGCTGGCAATTTAAAAGCGCCGCTCCTAACTACGCGGCGCATAATCCTTATATGCTGAACACAGCCTATCTTGGAATGTCATATATCTTTGAAAAACAAGATTTACAGTAAAAGCAGCTCGCTTGAGCTGCTTTTACATTTATTGCTAGACTGATTATCAAATTCATAATATTATGATAATAAAAGACCAAGGAGTTGTTAATATGATGGACTCAAAGAACCCGATTACTAACAGTGCTAAAATTGCTATCAGCATGGGTTTTGTTACTATTGGCATAGTATTAGCCGTCATATTGCTGTCCTTAATTTTTCACCACTGATTATACCGCCCGAGCAATAGCTATTCCAAGCCAAGTTGCCAACAGCCCAGCAGCAACACTTATTAGGATATTATAGGCGGCATATAATAGGGCTCCCTCATTTATAAGCGTGATTGTTTCATAACTGAAGGACGAAAAAGTCGTAAGCCCGCCAAGGAAACCTACCGTTATTAACAGTCGCCAATAGGGATTTACAATAATACGATCAGTTACCAACTGCATAAATAAACCGATTACAAAGCATCCTGCCAAATTTACGATAAGCGTACCATAAGGAAATTCACTGCCAAATCTTTGGTCCGCCCAGTCTGAAGCAAGGTATCTAGTCACTGCCCCGATGCCGCCGCCAAGAGCAACAAGGAGTATCTTTTCCAACAAGTTCACCTCTGTAGAATTATAGCTTATTTTAATCCTTGATAAACTATTTTATTTTAAGTATAACATACCTCGCTATGTAAAATGCTAGTACAGAAGCCAACTATTCGCAGGAGGTATGGAAATGAACTTAACTACCCGGGAACTACTCTACCTAGAAGACTTAACTAAACTATTTGAGTCGATTAATAAAAACTGCAGTCGCGGCATGCAGTCGACCAACGATCCTCAGGTCAAATCCCTATTACAGGGACTCGCTCAGGATCATCAGCAATGGATGGAATCTATATCGTCAATAGTCACCAGTAACGGTAACTTACAATAAGGGGGATTAACTTATGGCACAGCAAAAACAACAAACTCAAGATATGGAGTTAATTGGAACTCTTATATATCAACTAAAAATGGAATCCTCATCAATATGTACTGCTATTCTTGAAAGCGCCAATGATAATGTTAGGATGCAGCTCACACAAATCCTAAACAAAAGCCTGCAAAATCAAAAATCGGTATTTGACCTTATGAGTCAGAAGGGCTGGTATAAAACCGAAGCTGCTCCAGCTGAACAATACCAGCGTATTCAGCAAAGTTTCGTCACAATGCAGCAGCAACAGCAGCAGGCTCAAAGTCAAATGCAATAATCCGCCAAGGAATCTGAATTGTCTTTTTAGACAATTCAGATTCTTTTTTGTTAAAATCTCCAGTTAAAAGTTTGTTATATTTACCTAGGATTATGTTATTTAAACCTCACATACTAAAGTTAAATAAGCAAAGGAGGGAAAAATCTTGGGAAAAAATGCCGCAAAACGCAAGCAGCTGCGTCGCAAATATAAGCGTCACGCTGCGGCCTTAATGGGCGCAGCAATCATGACAGGGGCTGCTTTAACCGGTCTACCCGTTACAAAAGCTATGGCCGCTGAATCTCCGACAACCCGACCTCCTATAAAAACCGAACAAGCCGTAAAGGTTACAAAGGATACTCGCCCGCCAGGCCATGGCTGGCACCAGCATAAGTACAGCTGGCCGAGCGCTGATGAAAATCAGGCTTGGTATCAGGACGGAAAAATTTATTACCGCAGTGACAGCCGTCACGATAGGTATGATAGACATCACCACCACTACCTGCATGAATATGGGTATCGCTTTAACAATCCGGTTAATTACGTAAAATATACTGCTGCGACCTATGGTTTCGACTCTACACGTGATACTTTTACCCTGCTTACTGTCAATAGCAAACGAGCTCTTGTAGAAGTCCGCAAAAATGATACCGGAAAGCTCTTTAATGTTCTGCTCGAACGAACTTATGACCGTGACTGGAATATTGTTAATGTACGCGCTCTATAAACTTGGAGATGTTCAAGAATGAAAGCAAGAAGCAGGTTTTGAGGATATCTCAAAACCTGCTTCTTTTGTATGTAATAAAGCTATTATTCAAATCCCTAACCTATCTAAGCTGTATGTTTTGATACGTCAATACAAGCAAATTCACACTTATTAATATCAATAATTCTATCAGCTATCCGTTTAGCCCGCTCAATATCGGCTGAAAAATATAATTTATTATAGCCTGGCCCGGTTGATTTTAATAAGTTTTCCTTTTCCAGATAGGCTTTTGTATTTTGTGCGGTCTCCTCGGCAGGATCAAAAATTTTGACCTTTCCCATTACCTCACCAATAACCGGCGTTAGTAGCGGGTAATGAGTACACGCCAGAACGACTGTATCTACATCAGCCTTTACAAGCGGAGTTAAATATTCCTGGGCAGCTCGTTCAACCTCAGCTCCGTCGAAATTCTCATTTTCCACTAACGGCGCAAATTCCGGACAAGCCTTTGGAAATATCTCAACCTCCTCACTCAATGCCATGAATTCCGCAAGATGACGGCCACTGCGAATGGTCGCTTCGGTTGCAATTACTCCAATTCGTTTATTAGTGCTAGCGGCCATTGCGCTATGAGCAACTTTACTCATCCCGATAATTTGAAATGGATATTGTTTGTGTAACTTATCTAACAAAACAGTAATGGTATTGCATGCTGCCACAGCTACTTTTACTTTATTAACTGCCATGAAGTCTAAAATTTCATGTATAAAAGCGATTATTTCTCCATCAGTCCTCGAACCATACGGATTACGTTTAGTATCGCCAAAATAAATAATATCTTCATTAGGCAGAGCACTTCTTAGCTGCTTAAAAACAGTAAGGCCGCCAACCCCAGAATCAAAAACACCAATCGGCAGGTTACAGTCCATAACTCAACCCCCATCTAGATAGCAACATTTTTTCAAATCAATAACTGCTAATACCTTAAATAGTTTGATTACCTAAATTCTATTACCAATTGGGATTTCCTTCCTGTGATTCTGTATTATTATAACTACAGTAATTGCAAACAATATCCATTTTATTTTAGTTACCTAGCGTGTCTAATTCCATAACCTTATTAAAAAAAGATTGACATCTCTCTCTTTATATTAGCGAGAAGGCGGAAGCTATTTTATTCTTTCTTTAGACTTAGTTTAAAGGCTTTTATTTATTAAACTGTTTCGTTATAGCTAAGGTTTCATTTTTTGTATCGAATGCTAAGGCATTATCTAAAGAATGTTGGGCATTCTCCAAAAGAATCCTCCTAACTTTAGTTAGGTCTCGTGGCTTTATGCATCCACTCAAAACTAATCCTTCTGTTGACATGCTTATAGTTTCAGCAATTAAATCTCTAATGGCTTGTACTAATTCTTTACTCATTCCATTTACCTACTCCCTCTTCCTTCCACCTCCTCGCTTAATTAGATTATATAAATATTGGAAACAGTTAGTTGTAAAACTGTGACTGATTAGGTAGACACTTACGAAATAATTGTGTTAAACGTCGTTGTTGTAACAATAATAAGTTTTTTTAAAATAATAAAGGACACGCTTTTAATCGTGTCCTTTATTGCACATAATGTGAGAATATTTGCGGGAGAATGTAGGGTTCAATAAAGTCTTGCATTAGCCTAACGGTAGATTATAGATTTAGGACTTAAAATAAAGTTAGCATTGATATATAATCAATATCAGTTTTGATTACGTTGTACAGAGAATATCTAACTTACTAGAAGTTATCTTATTATCTTAGAGAAATTGTTAGCATAGAAAAGGAGTGGTAACAATTTACAGACGCCTTTTTCAATAGGATATCATTAAGGTACATTATGGGGTAAATAATATCGAAAATGAGTTTTTATCAGCAACATTAGATTTAGATAATTGCCCTAAGAGTCACGACTTAGCGGGCTCTGGCATACCAGATAAGTAATGCAAGGTTGTATACCATAGAGCACCACGTGATAAAAATGAATTTCGAAATTAACTTTTGCTTTAGATCATTTAAAACCAAATTCTAGATTTATAATTTACTCTAAAACAGGGATATCTCATCCCTATTTTTCTTTTTATGCAGGTTTTTCAATTACTATATCTAATTAATTAAATATCCATTATTTAGCATTAATTTGTATTATTTATTTACTGGAGGACTTTATGAACGATTATTGCCTTGAATCAGCACATCAAAGAATTTATAACACAATAACTAAAAATCAATTTTCTGAAGTAATAAAAAGCTATAACTCTCAAAACTACCGTTCAGCGACAGTTATGCTATGGAGCGTCGTAGTTTGTGACCTAGTCTATAAGCTTCAAGAGCTTGAGACAGTATATAAGGATCCTGGTGCTGCCTCGATACTTGAATATATTAAGTCAGAGCAAGAGTCTAAACCAACTTCATCCGAATGGGAAATGGAGATATTTAAAAGGGCAAATAAATCTACCGGATTGATTTCATTAAAACTGCAGGCTGACCTAGAGTATATGCAGAAAAACAGACATTGCTGTGCTCACCCCGTTATGACTTCCGAATATAAATTGTATACACCTTCTAAAGATCTAGTTAGATCTTTTATACGTTTAGCTTTGGAGGAACTACTAACAAAATCCCCCATAATGCATACGAAGTCTTTTAATTCTTTCTTGGCTGATGCTAATTCTATTTATCCTCAAATGGAATACGAACAAAAACGCTACTTCAGGTACTTAGATAATAAGTACTTCTCACGCTTAGATCGCGTAGGTATACAATATTACTTTAAGACCTTATGGAAATTTGTCTTTACTCTTGAAAACGAGCAGTGTGATTTACATCGTTATAATAATTATTTGATATTGCTACATCTTTTTGCCGAAAATCGAGAGCTTTTAACTACTATTATTCAAGAAGAACAACATCATTTTAGTAATATTAGTAACAATGATCCAATCAAGAAGCTTCTTGTTGATTTTTTAAGCAAACATACTCACGTCTTTAAGCTATTGAATGATACCGCTAAGGTTCAAATAGAAACATGTTCAAATACCTATGCTAGTTGCCTAATAATATCGTGGTTTTTGTCTAAATCACTGCCTGAACATATAGAATACTTTATTGATAAATATTCTGAATTATATATGACTGGTTTTGAAGATAGCTTTAAGGAATTTTGGAATAAGTGTACCGAAGAAGGTATACAGTCAGAAGCTATAGCCTTAGCTAATTACATGTTATCAAAATCAAGTTCTTATACAGAAACCAAAATTATTTTAAATGGTGCAATACGCGATTACATAAATGAATATAGTATTGATCAAATAACTTCACTGATTGAGGGTATTAATTCTAACGATCAAGTATATGGCTATGCCTATGCTTCTTCATATTTTTCTATTATAAAAGAGAAATGTGATCAACTAGATTCCTCCTTTGATTACTCTAAATACCCTAACTTCATTAGTTAAAAACCAGTAAGTAGATTATAGTTTTATTGCTATTACCATAGTGATTACCTAAACTCTTGAGTTAGGAAGTGATAATTGGTTGATATATTTCTCTCAAGACCTTTTTTCACTGCCCAGTGCATAATCTTTTGTGTTGCTTACAAAGAGGCCATCCTTATGGGCGTCGCTGCAAAAAATTGCGGAACAAAGCTGACTACTTATTTCCTCCAATTTCAAAAAAGGTAGTTTATATTGACCAATTTGCTTTAAGTAATATGGTGTACCCATTAAAACTAGAAAAATACAAAAAGGTAGATCAATTTTGGCGGGCATTATTTGGCAACTAACGGGCAAAATATCCCTGGAATCAGTAGGAGGGATATTAGTGCTACAAAAACATCTACAAAAGTATCTAAAAAAGAAACTTAAAGCTATCATCTATCAGATATTTGGTAAGTTAGATGAATTTTGGTTAAAAAAACACCTAAAACATCCAAGCATGTTGGTTTAGGCTTATTTTTATTATATTTAATTTTTTCACTTTATCCTGTATTCACTGTTACATTGATAATGTTATTAGTAATCGGCAATCTTCTTTATTATTTATGGAGCAAAAAAAGTAAAGAGGCTGCTAGCTCTGAAATCTATCAATTTGTTTCATCATATAGACAGCCAGATACTGCATGGCCTAATCCAAAGCTTAGTATACCAACTGAAGATATAACCGCATTTTCTAAGTTATTAGAGCTAAAAGGTTATACTCTACCTTATAACTTAGTAGCAAAGAGCGTTACTGATGAGCTTAACCAACCAACAATTTATACACTTTCATAATTCATTTTATCAAGTGAATCCAACTCTTATTTATAGCCAATCACCATATGAGCTTGCAAATGCTTATGTTCAGACATTTGGTCACTCGTATGATTACATCCCTTATTTAGAAAAACTTCTAAAACAAAATAACTTAGCAAGGATTCTAAGACCTAGCGCAAAGAACTTAGTAACTGAGCAACTGCAGAAGATAACTGAAGAAACTCGGTTAAAAGCAATCGAATAGCAAATGCGGTTAGGCCTAGCAGTCAATAAGAATTTAGCAACAATGTCAGAAGTTGATTCTATGTCAGGCAATGATTTTGAGAAATTCTTAGGAGAACTATTCACTACCCGTGGATTCAAGGCAGAATATACCCCAACTACCGGTGATCAAGGTGCAGATTTGATCTTAGAAAAATTCGGCGAAAGGGTAGCAGTCCAAGCTAAATGTTATACTGGCTTGGTATCAAACAGCTCAATTCAAGAAGTTATAGGCTCTAAGGCTATATATAATTGTAAGCAGGCTATAGCTATAACTAATTCATACTTTACGAAAAGTGCTAAAATTCTAGCTGAAGCAAATAGTGTTGAACTTTGGGAACGAGATAGGTTAGAAAAGGAACTTAGGCAAAGTTATTTATTAAATTAACAATTAAAATAGTGGCCATGAAACTAAGATGGACTTGAAAAAAGCAAAGAGGGGAGTCATAATTAACAAATATATATACTAAAGCTACCGCCTAATTGTTTGGTAGTTTTTAGCCCGTACTATTGATTATTTTTCACTTTCTTTAGAGCTCACGTCTGCTCAAAGAGCGACAATTGACTTACCAAATATAAAAAGCGATCTCAAGATTTAAAGCTCGAGATCGCTTTTTAAAAATTCCCTTTGAAATCTATAACACTAGTGCCAATCTTTATAGTACAATTGCCAAACTTCATTGTGACCGACAACTAACTTAAACATCCAAGTTCTTTACATCCTTAGCATGTTCCTCGATGAACTTGCGGCGGGGTTCTACCTTGTCACCCATCAAAATTGAGAATATCTCGTCAGCGACCATAGCGTCTTCTAATTTTACTTGCAGAATGGTCCGTCCTTCGGGGTTCATGGTAGTCTCCCAAAGTTGCTCAGGGTTCATTTCACCTAAGCCTTTGTAACGCTGAACATTTATTCCTTCCCGGCCAATCCTAGCCAATAAGGTGTCGAGTTCTTCGTCACTGTATAAATACCAGCTTTCACGGCCTTTTTTTACTAAGTAAAGCGGCGGCTGGGCGATATATACGCGGCCGGCTTCGAGCAAAGGCTGCATATAACGATAGAAGAAAGTCAACAATAATGTCCGAATATGCGCTCCGTCAACGTCAGCATCTGTCATAATTATGATTTTGCCATAACGGCTTTTTTCAAGGTCAAACTCTTCGCCGATGCCATTGCCAAAAGCAGTTATCATAGCCCGAATTTCTTCATTGCTTAATATCCTATCAAGACGGGCCTTTTCAACATTGAGAATTTTGCCGCGCAGCGGTAGGATCGCCTGAAATCTCCGGTCGCGGCCCTGTTTGGCACTGCCGCCGGCGCTTTCACCTTCGACGAGATATATTTCAGCCGACATGGGATCTTTGGTTGAACAGTCAGCCAATTTGCCTGGAAGTGAACTAACCTCCAGCGCGTTCTTCCGTCTGGTAAGTTCGCGGGCCTTGCGGGCTGCCTCACGGGCCCGCGAAGCCATAATTGTTTTTTCAATGATTTTCTTTGTAACAGCCGGATTTTCTTCGAAAAACTCATTTAAGCCTTCGGAGAGAATACTGTCAACAATCCCGCGGACTTCACTGTTACCAAGCTTGGTTTTTGTCTGACCTTCAAACTGCGGTTCCTGAATCTTAACACTGATAACAGCGGTAAGACCTTCTCTAATATCTTCGCCGCTTAAGTTTTCATCATTTTCCTTAAGCAGATTCAAACGGCGGGCGTAGTCATTAACAGACCTCGTCAAACCTATTTTAAACCCGCTGAGGTGAGTACCGCCTTCTTGGGTATTTATATTATTTACAAAGCTAAAAATATTTTCGACATAGCTATCGTTATATTGAATGGCTATCTCAACAAGGGTAGTATCCCGCGAACCGGTTAGATAAATTGGCGAGGCATGCAGGACATCTTTAGTTTTATTGAGATGTTCAACAAATGATATAATCCCGCCTTCGTAGTGGAAGGTCTCTTTTTGGCCATTTCGTTCATCTGTGAGGGTAATGTTTATACCTTTATTTAAAAAAGCTAATTCGCGTAAACGCTGTTTTAAGGTGTCAAAACTATATACCGTCTCTTCAAAAATATCAGGATCAGGTTTAAAAGTAACCTTGGTTCCCGTTGTCTCAGTTGTTCCGGTTATCGTTAAAGGCAATACCGTATAACCTCGTTCGAACCGGATAGCATGAATTTTGCCGTCGCGCTTAACTTCGACTTGAAGATAAGAACTCAGGGCGTTAACAACTGAAACACCGACGCCATGCAGACCCCCGGAAACCTTATAGCCTTCGCCACCGAATTTTCCGCCGGCATGAAGGACTGTCAAAACAACTTCAACCGCCGGTTTGCCGGTTTCATGCATATCAACCGGAATCCCGCGGCCATTATCAGTAACAGTTATACTATTATCTTGGTGAATAAGTACTTCTATGGTATCACAGTAACCGGCCAGCGCCTCGTCAATACTGTTATCGACGACTTCATATACCAAATGGTGCAATCCCCGCGCTGATGTACTGCCTATGTACATACCCGGGCGCTTACGTACAGCCTCCAACCCTTCTAGTACTTGAATTTGCCCGGCTCCATAATTGCCGTTAACCGTTACATCTTCATTTATACTCATTTCCTACCCCCGATTATATATCGTCCTCTTCACCTGTTTCTGCGAAATTACCAGCCCGCTTTTTAAGTGTAAGAGAAGAAATTGCAGAAAGATAGACCCCTCTATCGGTAACGATAAAGCTTTTAGGATGATTGGATGATATATCTATAACCTGCTTTTTTTCTCTCATATGTTTTATAAAATTACGGTTAGTGCTAGATCGGACCGATTTAAAATCGGTAATGGCGATGACATCTGATAAAGGAATTACAGTATCAGCTCCTAGATGCAGAAACATGATTCTTCCTCCTGAATCTCTTGAGAGTATTATTTACTAAAGCATCGGTTATTTGCTCTGGTTGAATTCCAGTAGCCAGCATCACCAGTGTCAATTCTTTGATTCTATCGTTTTGTTCGCCGGAAATCTCGTTAACAAGCGCGCTAATCAAACGGTTTTTAACCTCTTTAAAATCGTCAAAACTGGCATCAATATGCTTTCTTAGCTCGCTATAGCCTAACCATGGATTCTCAATCAGTATTGTATATATTTCTTCCCTGATCCTTTGCTTATGATTAAGCTTACAGGTAAAACAGAAGGTTTCCTCAGGCGGGCACAATACACTGCAATCCAGGCATTTATGCCATTTACCGTTATGCCTAGCTTTTTTTAGTTTTAAGTCACTTTTAATGATGTTCTTTAATTTTGTCTGTAAATCAGCATCACCGACTGATTTGACCAAGTCATTTACATTTTTCAGCTCAGTGGCTTCAAGCTTGATATTATGTAATTTTATCTCATTTTCGCCAGCTTGACCAGCATTTTCTTGATTCTGGTTATCTTTTAAATATCCTGCTTGGAACCTGATATCCTTTATTAAATTATCCCCAATAAAGGCATTAATCTTATTAATTATATCTTGTTTCATCATTGAGAGGTGATGAGACCAGGTCGAGCTGCTAACAGCGACTAAGAGTAAATCCCGCTGAACGGTAAGGGGTTTAGCATTAGCCGCTATCTTATCACCTACAATTTTCCGCCAATGATATATGGCCGACTCAGCATTATAGCGCTTGGTAATGCCGAGTTTTTTTATTGTTAACGGCAATAGTTGATCTAACCTCTGCATAGCCGTCACTTCCAATCAAATTGTTGAACTTGTCCTTCGACAACAGAATAGTATTTTCCCATCTTATGTTCAGAAAAATACTTAGGCTCGGTTGCAGTTATAAATGTCTGAATTCGGTCTTTTATAAACGATAATAACTGTTCCCGGCGGGATGCGTCAAGTTCACTCATTACATCATCTAAGAGCAGTACAGGGTATTCACCTGTTTCAGACTTGATAAATTCAATTTCGGCAAGTTTTACTGCCAATACTCCGGTACGCTGCTGACCTTGGGACCCGAAATTTCTCAAATTAACACCGTTAACAGCAAAAACCAGATCATCGCGATGCGGTCCGACGCTTGTACTGCCGCGGGCAATATCAACACTCCGATTCTCGTACATTTGCTGGCGATACCATTCCTGCAAGTTATCAACAGGCTTGGTAATACCGCTTTGCAAATACGAAATGGTCAAATTCTCCCGGCTGTTTGTAATTTTACGGTGCATTAGATTGGCTAGCATAGCAAGCTTTTTCAGCGCCGACTGCCTTTTTTCAATAATTATGGCGGCTGAAAGAGCTAACTGCTCATCCCATGTCTCTAGCATTGCTGCCTTAGCGCGATTTTCCCGGATTTTTTTCAACAAATTGTTGCGCTGTGATACGATCCGGTTATATTGCAGTAAATTACGATAATAGGATGGGCTAGCCTGCGATATCTCACTATCCAGAAACTTGCGGCGATTGGCCGGAACCCCTTTTATGAGCATTAAATCTTCGGGAGAAAACATTACGGCGTTAAGGTGGCCAATAAGTTCACGGGTCTTTATAGTATGACCATTTAGTATTATTTCCTTATTATGGTTACTTATGAATTTAAATACTAATTTATTTTCAATATCCTGTCTGGTAAAGGTCAAGTGGATTGACCCGCCGGGCTGCTGCCAGCGAATTAATTCATTATCAGTGTTTGTCCGGTGCGAGCGGCCCATTGCCCCGACGTAGATTGATTCTAAAATATTGGTCTTGCCTTGAGCATTTTGTCCGACGAAGATATTGAGGTTGTGTTTAAACTCTAAATCCAGTTTTGCATAATTGCGGTAATTATACAGGCTAAGGGCTCTAACCTTCATACTAACCTCTTATTCGGGGATTACTTTATACTTTCCAACCCCATCAATTTCGATAATATCGCCTGGGTAAACCTTTTTCCGCCGTTCGGTTACTGCTTTACCATTCAATTTTATCATATTATCCTCGATCATCGGTATAATTTGACCGCCGGTATCAATGATACCGGCCCATTTTAACAGTTGATCGATATTAATATGAGGGGTAGATATGGTTATATATTCCATACTTAAACCTCCGGAGAATTTCTAATTACTTATTAGCTTGTCCTAACTGGTGTAACGATATATATATAATTATCGTCATCAATTGGTTTTACGCAGGCCGGACTGAGCGGGGTATTTAAAGAAAATATCAAATCTTCGCTATCAATATTCTTCAAGATATCGGCGACATATTTTACATTAAAAGCAATATCTACCTCGTTACCTTCTATAGCAGCTTCAACAACTTCACATGCTTTTCCAATATCTGGGTTATTCGATGTTATGGTAACTGAGTTATTCTTAAAGGATAATTTTATAACATTGTAATCACTGTCGCGGGCCATTAATGAGACCCTTTCGACAGCAGCAAGTAAATGCTTAGTATTTAGCTTAACATTAGTTGCAAAACTAGGTGGTATTACTTTGTTATAATCAGGGAATTGGCCTTCAATTAATCTTGATATTATGTAAACATTTTCGTATTCAAAAGCTACTTGGTTTTTAAGCCAGTAGATTTTTACATCAACAGGAATCTCTGAAGTCATAATTCGACCTAATTCAGTGAGAATTTTGGCCGGAATAATCATCTTGACATCATTTGCGGCTTGTTCGCTGCGATCTTTTTTTAGGGCCAGGCGATGCGTATTAGTAGCAACCATTTTTATATTTTGGCCGCTGAATTCTACTAAACCGCCGGTAAAAATGGGTCTTGCCTCATCGTTTGCGCAGGCAAACACCGTCTTTTTGATAAGCTCTTTAAAAACATTATCTTTGACAATAATAAAGTTGTCACTTGTCAATTGTTTGAGAACAGGAAATTCTTCAGGCGGCAGGCTTAAAAGATTAAACTGAGCTGAACTAGCTGTTATTTTAATTGTCCGGTCTTCAGCTGAAGATGATATTTCTATCGTGTCGCCGGGCATTTTGCGAACCATTTCCTGAAAATACCGGCCAGATAATACTACAGCGCCCGGTTGCTCAACTTGGGCCTCAATTGTGCATTTTATGCCGACTTCATAATCTGTGGCATGAAGTTCAAGTTTATCGTTTTCAGCCAATAGATAAATACCGGTTAGTATCGGAAGCTGTGGCTTTGTGGCGACAGCTTTTTGCACTGTCTGAACAGCATGATTCAGTAATTCTTTATTGCAGAAAATTTTCATATAGTCAACCTCCGTTAAGGTTTTTGGGGAGACGGGTATATTATTACTATAAGAAGATAAGAATAAAAAAATAGTCGTAATAGTCGTAGGGCCTGTTGATATGTTGATAAATGCTATTAGGTTACAGTTATCAACATTGAGTAGTGTTAATAAATTGTCGATAACTATAATAGGGGTTATACACAAATCCACATATTTTTTCGGGGTATAAAGTTATCAACAAAATGTTGACAGCTTTATACCTGGGATGCCAACACAGTTATACACCATACAGCTGTTAATAACGGGGATAAGCGTTGAAAAGCTAGGTTTAGGCGCTTTCAATTCGCTTAATTAGTTCTTTTATAGTGTTATTAAGTTTGGCATCTTCAGCCCGCTCGCGGCTAATCTTGTCATAAGCGTGAATCACGGTTGTATGATCGCGCCCGCCGAACATTTCGCCGATGCGCGGCAATGATGTTTCGGTCATTTCGCGGGATAAATACATGGCGATTTGGCGGGGATAAGCAACATTGCGGGTTCGTTTTTTAGCCAGCAAATCGTCTATTCTGATTTTAAAATAGGAAGAGACGACTTCTTGAATGAGCTCCATTGTAATTTCCTTGGGCCGGCCATTCGGGAATATATCTTTCAAGGCTTCAGTAGCCAAATCAATGTCGATTGTCTGTTTAGTTAAAGAGGCGTAAGCCATTACTCTGATTAAGGCGCCTTCCAGTTCGCGAATGTTATTGTCGATACGGCTAGCGATAAAAACCATAACGTCATTTGGAACACTGAGGTTTTCAATCATGGCTTTTTTACGCAAAATAGCAATCCGCGTCTCAAGGTCAGGGGGCTGAATATCAGTAATAAGGCCCCATTCGAACCGGGATCGCAAGCGGTCTTCTAAGGTTTGGATTTCACGCGGCGGCCTGTCGCTTGAGATAATAATCTGCTTGTTAGCCTCGTGAAGAGTATTAAAGGTATGGAAAAATTCCTCTTGCGTATGCTCTTTTTTGGATAAGAATTGAATATCGTCGACGAGCAGGACGTCAATATTGCGGTATTTTTGGCGGAAACTTTCGGGATTGCCGTCGCGAATGGAATTTATAAGTTCGTTAGTAAATTTTTCACTTGATATATATACAACTCTTAGATGAGGATGAGTTTTTAAAATCCGGTGGCCAATTGCATGCATAAGGTGGGTTTTGCCAAGACCAACGCCGCCGTAAATAAAAAACGGGTTGTAGACCTGGGCAGGAGCTTCAGCTACAGCCAAAGAGGCAGCATGAGCAAACCGGTTGGCATTACCGATTACGAATGTTTCAAAAACATATTTAGGATTTAATACTGCAAGCGGTTCATCATGCGCAGCAGCAGCCGTACTAGTATTATCGGTTTTAGCTGACTGATTTAATGGAGTGATATTTGGAGAATTAGTCACAGGCTGGAAGGGTAATGATGGAGATGGCGGAAGGGGTTGGGTATTGTGGCAGGGTTCGTTATGTAGTTCAGGAGGAGCGCCAAAAATCTCTTCATTTTCCTGCTCTTTTTGGTCCTCGGTATCTAAGTTGGTAATTATTAAGGTTAAAGGCTTTTTGGTTACGCTTTGGACGGTATCTTGGATAATGGAGAAGTATCTTGATTCCACCCATTCTTTAATAAATCGCTTAGGGGTGCCGATCTCAAAGGTGGTTTCAGTAATTGCCAGCGGAACCATTGGTTTGAGCCAGGTATTATAGGTAAGGCTTGATAGCTCTTGCTCAAGTGTTTTCATTATTTGCTCCCATAGTGCCGCAAGTTGGATGGTGTCCATATTGTCCGTCCTTTCATGTAAATATCAACAAATTTAAAAAATAGTCGACATAAGTTATCCACATTGTTATCAACAGTTGTGCATAACTTATGAGAAAAAAGTAAATTTAATGAAAAAAAAATACAAAAGCAATTTTAGGGTGAACGGTTAAGCCTTGTATTTTAGCAACGCAATTAAAGTATAAGGTGTTGTGGATAAGTATGGGGATAAGTGGTGTTATGTGTGAATAACTAGGATGATTATGTTTATAAATTGCGTATTGTGTAAAATTTGTGGATATCTTGTCATGTTCTATATTAACAAAAGGTGCTATAGTTATCAACAGTTTTTTATACAAGCCCTGTGGATTGACCAAAATTATCCACAGCAAGTATGCATTCAAACAAGCAAATTCCTTGACACTGTTAAATGACTAGTCTATAATTTTAGTAGTTAAAATTAAATATTATTTTGGGTATTTCCGCTTTTAACGAGGAGGTGTTATAGATTATGAAACGTACTTACCAGCCGAATACTTTATGGAAAAAGAGAACTCATGGTTTCCGTGAGCGTATGAAAACAAAAGGTGGCCGTCTTATTTTAAAGAATAGACGTGCTAGAGGCAGAAAAAGATTATCAGCATAATAGGCCGCCCACAAAGTGGCCTATTTTTCACGCAGAAAACCTGAGAAACTTCACATTTACTTCGGCTTCCGCCAGCGTATGGCGAAAGCCGGTTTTCCAAATCAGGGATGGATTTATATAATGTACAAACTTTCTAAAGCTCACATACTAAAAAAGAACAGTAATTTCCAGACGGTATACCGTGTGGGAAAATCGTACTCTAACCGAATGATGGTTGTTTATGTGTTACCCCAAAAAGTCAGCGAGCGGAGAATTGGTTTTGCAGCCGGCAAAAAGCTGGGTAATGCAGTCGTCCGCAATCGGGTAAAACGTGTCTTACGTGAGGTTTATCGGCTTAATCAGCATAAACTTATTAAAAATGTTGATTTGGTGCTAATGGGGCGTCAGGCAATGGTTAAGGCTGATTCTGTATCGGCAGGCAAGGCCTTTCTCAACCTATGCGCCAAAGCCCGTATTTTGATCGAGTAGGTATTAGTGGTGAAAACAGCTCTTATATTAGTGATAAAATTTTATCGAATCTTTATATCGCCTTTAAAACCGCCTTCATGCCGGTTTGTGCCAACATGTTCAGAATACGCTATATTGGCTATTGAAAAATACGGGGCTATACGCGGCGGTGTAAAAGCTATCAGGCGCATAGTGCGCTGTCATCCTTTTAATCCCGGCGGCTACGATCCTGTTTAAGTGCATAGATTATTAATATTGTCCATTAATTACGAGGATGTGAGATTTTTTGTTCGACTATTTTATCGGGATGTTGCAAAGCATTCTTACCTTTTTCTATAACTTGACAGCAGGTATTGGCTTTGCTAACTATGGATTAGCAATTGTTTTAATGACTGTTGTCATAAAAATGGCACTTTATCCGCTTACCGTTAAACAAATAAAGTCCATGAAAGGCCTTCAGGTCGTGCAGCCCAAGATGAAGGAGCTGCAAGAGAAATATAAGAACAATCCCGAGAAACTGCAAAAGGAAATGGCTATTTTATATAAGGAGTCGGGCGTAAATCCTTTAGCCGGTTGTCTTCCGCTTATTGTCCAAATGCCGATTTTAATTGGTATTTTTTATGCGATTCGTGACTTCAATTATTTAAATACACCTTCATTTTTATGGATGACTGATCTGGCTATGGAAGATCCTTTATACATATTGCCAGTTTTAGCGGCTGTTACTACCTGGTATCAACAAAAGCAGACAACAACCGAGGTGACTCAGCAAAGTAGAATGATGATGATATTTATGCCGTTGTTCATCGGTTGGATAAGCACTACTTTCCCTGCAGGATTGGTTTTGTATTGGGTAATGAGCAATATTATTCAAATTGCTCAGCAGTGGTGGATGTACCGCGAACCGGCTGAAATCAAAGGGGAGGCTAATTAATACCATGAATTCCGTTGAGACGACCGGTAAAACCATTGAAGAAGCGGTAGAACTGGCTCTGACTCAGCTAGGTGTCGGAGCTGACCGCGTGGAATACGAAGTCCTGGAAACGCCTAGCAAAGGTTTTTTAGGATTTGGCAGCAGACCAGCTAAAGTTAAGGTAGTTGTAAAAAAGGTTGATCCGGTAGAAGTTGCGAAAGAATTTTTAAGAAATATTTTTGCGCAAATGGATTTAGCGGTAGAAATTACAGAAGTACCCAGTTCGGAAAATGTTACTTTCAACTTCAAGGGCGAAGAACTGGGAATATTAATTGGTAAGCATGGTCAAACACTGGATGCCCTGCAGTACCTTACTAACTTGGCGGCTAACAGGGATGCAGAGGAACGGATTAGAATAGTTCTCGATGTTGAGGATTACCGCAAGCGCCGGGCTGAAACCCTAAATCGCTTAGCGCTCAGACTTGCTGACAAGGTAAGACGCAGCGGTGAAAGAATTGCCCTTGAACCAATGAGTCCGCATGAGCGGAAAATTATCCATATGGCTTTGCAGAATGACCATCGGATTGTTACATATAGCGAAGGAGAAGAACCCTATCGCAAAGTAGTTATTGGTCCTAAAGGCAGATAGATAGTGTAAATGATTCTTCAGAAGTTTAGTACGTCAGATTTTGGTGCATGCTAAAACCCAGTAATAATATTATTACTGGGTTTAAATTCGTTATAAGCTGATTGCGGTTATATCGTACGGGAGGTTTGGCGAGTGGTACATGAGGATACAATCAGTGCAGTTGCGACAGCGCTGGGGGAAGGCGGTATTGGCATCATTAGAATGAGCGGCAGCCGGGCAATTGGCATTGCCGACAATATATTTCGCGGCATTAACGGTCGAAGGGCCAGTCAGATAAAGGCATTTCAAGCGGCCTACGGCAATGTCGCTGATCCTGAGACCGAGGAAATCATTGATGAGGTGCTTATTTTTGTTATGAAAGCGCCGCGTTCGTATACCCGAGAAGATGTTGTTGAAATTCATTGTCATGGCGGCGCGACCCCTATCCGAAAAATTCTCGATCTCACCCTACGGCAGGGAGCGCGGCTGGCTGAGCCCGGTGAATTTACAAAACGGGCCTTTTTAAACGGCCGCCTAGATTTAACTCAGGCCGAGGCGGTTATTGATATAATTAGGTCTAAAACTGACTCGTCTTTAAAAATGGCTGTCGGACAATTGTCGGGTGTGCTGTCGGCTAAGATTTCGGAAATACGGCATGATATTTTGCAGATGGTCGCTCATTTGGAAGCCGCCATTGATTTTCCCGAAGACGATATTGAAGAAATGGCAATTGAGGATGTCATCAGACGGGTAAGAGATACTATTGCCAAGGTAGATTATTTATTGGCAACAGCTCAAACCGGCAAGGTATTGCGGGAAGGCATGGCGACTGTAATTATCGGCAAGCCTAATGTCGGAAAATCGAGCTTGCTTAATGCCCTGCTTAAGGAAAAGCGGGCAATTGTTACCGATATACCCGGGACAACGCGTGATATTATTGAAGAGTATGTTAATATTCGGGGTATTCCTTTAAAGATAGTTGATACTGCGGGTATTAGAGAAACTTCCGATGTTGTCGAAAAAATCGGGGTAGAACGAGCCCGTGAATTTGTTGGCAAGGCAGATCTAATCTTGGTACTGCTCGATGCGTCGCAGACCTTGTCGATGGAAGACTGCCAGGTGCTAGACATGCTTAAAGGCCGGCAGGCAATCGTGCTGATAAATAAAAGTGATTTGCCGCAGGTTTTGGAAATGGACAAGGTTATCCAGCATGTAGCTGATAAAAAGGTTATTAAGATATCAGTGGCCGAGGGGGCCGGCCTTGATGAATTAGAACAGGCTATTGTTGATATGGTATATAGCGGCCAGGTTAAGCAGGGTGAAGGAGCGATTGTCAATAATGTCCGGCAGGCCAATTTGATTGAGCAGGCGGGCAAGCATTTGGGCGATGTTCTCAAAACTGCTGCTGCCGGAATGCCTCCTGACTGTATTGTAATTGATCTGCGTGCGGCGTGGGAAAAGCTTGGCGAAGTTACCGGTGACACTGTCGGCGAGGATATAATAACGCAAATTTTTACTCAGTTTTGTATCGGAAAATAGGGAGATGAAGAGCCAGTGTTTGTTGTAGATAATTATGATGTAATTGTAGTCGGTGCCGGTCATGCCGGTTGTGAGGCTGCTTTGGCCGCAGCGCGGCTAGGGTGCCGGACATTACTGACAACGCTCAACATGGATAATATCGCCATGCTGCCCTGCAATCCTGGCATCGGCGGGCCGGCCAAGGGTCATCTGGTACGTGAAATCGACGCGCTGGGCGGCCAGATGGGGATTAATATCGATAAAACCTGTATCCAAATGCGGATGCTAAATACCGGCAAGGGGCCGGCAGTTCATGCCATTAGAGCTCAGGCCGATAAACGGGTTTATCAGGCAAATATGAAAGCTACTGTTGAACGTGAGCCTAATTTGGCGGTAAAGCAGCTGTTGGTTGATAAGATTTTTGTGTCAGACGATGGAGCGGTAACTGGTGTCGAAATTGAAACAGGCGAAGTCTATCATGCAAAATGCGTCATCCTAGCGACCGGGACTTACTTAGGCGGCAAGGTATTTATCGGTGATGTTGTATACAGCGGCGGCCCTAACGGGCAGCGTCATGCCGAAAAACTCACCCATTGTCTGCGTGAGCTAGGGATAGAAATTATGCGCTTTAAAACAGGTACGCCAGCCCGTGTAGACCGGCGTTCGCTTGATTTTTCTAAAATGCTTATCCAACCGGGCGACGATAAGGTGCATAATTTCTCCTTTATGAGCGATATAACTACCCGTGAGCAGCAGCCTTGCTGGCTTACTTATACTAACGAACGAACCCATGAAATCATCCGCAGGAATCTACATCGCGCCCCGATGTATACTGGCGCTATCGAAGGCATAGGACCGCGGTACTGCCCATCAATTGAAGCAAAAATTGAACGGTTCGCCGATAAAACGGCGCATCAGCTATTCCTGGAACCTGAAGGAATGGATACCGAGGAAATGTATGTTCAGGGCATGTCGACAAGTTTGCCGATTGATGTTCAGTATGAGTTCTTGCGAACAATCGCTGGGCTGGAAAATGTTCAGATAATGCGGCCGGGATATGCTATTGATTATGATTGTTTTAACCCGACTCAGCTCAAGCCGACCTTAGAATTCAAACAAATCAAGGGATTATTTTCAGCCGGACAGTCAAACGGTACTTCGGGTTACGAGGAAGCGGCTGCTCAGGGGCTGATTGCCGGTATCAACGCGGCTTTGCAGATTAAAGGGGAAAGTCCGTTTATTTTAACACGTGCTGATGCTTATATTGGTGTTTTGATTGACGACTTAGTAACTAAAGGAACTAGTGAACCTTACCGGATAATGACCTCGCGGGCCGAGTACCGGCTGATCCTGCGGCAGGATAACGCTGATCTGCGGCTTACTGAAAAAGGCCGGGCAATTGGTTTGGTATCGGATGAGCGCTATAACCGATTTATGGCTAAACGTCAGGCTATTGAACAAACGCTTGAACTGCTCAAAACCACGAGTGTATCGCCAACTGCCGAGGTTCAGGAAAAAATGCTGGCGATGGGGTCTACCGAACTTAGATCCGGAGCTACCCTTTATGACCTTTTGCGTCGCACCGAGCTTTCATACGATAAACTAAAAGAAAGCTTTGCTTTGCCGGACATTCCGTCGGCGGTTAAGGAGCAGGTCGAAATCGCTATTAAATATGAAGGGTACATTAAAAAGCAGATTGAGCAGGTTGAAAGAGCCATCAAGCTTGAACAAAAACAAATTCCAAGTAATATTGATTATTATTCTATTGCGGGTTTAACTGAGGAGGCAAAAGAAAAACTGACCAATATCCAGCCCCTCTCTGTTGGACAGGCAGGACGCATATCGGGAGTATCGCCGGCTGATATTTCAATTCTGTTGATTTATCTTGAACAGTTTCGGCGCAGGGAGGAAGAGGCGTGAGTTTTCGAGAAGCTTTAACAGAGGCAGCTGCAGCATATGGCATTAATTTAAGCCAGGACCAGCATGCTGACTTTGAAAAATATTACAACCTGCTCATCGCTTGGAATGAAAAAATTAACTTAACGGCTATAACTCAGCCCGATGAAGTGGCCGTAAAGCATATGATAGATTCCTTGACCTGCTTGGATAATGCCTATTTCCCGTCTGGCTGCACAGTTATTGATGTGGGAACTGGCGCCGGTTTTCCGGGCCTGCCGCTCAAAATATTTCGGCCGGACATTAAATTGACGCTGTTAGATTCCCTTAATAAGCGGCTGAATTTTTTACAAGAAGTAGTTGACCAGCTTGACTTAAATGAAGTTAAGCTGATCCATAGCCGAGCTGAAGACGGTGGGCGGGCTGGGGCCTTGCGAGAAAAGCATCATGTAGCTGTTTCCCGGGCAGTAGCAAGATTAAATGTTCTTTGTGAATACTGCCTGCCGTTTGTAGAAGTTGGGGGGGCGTTTGTAGCTTTAAAGGGGGCTAAGTTCGCCTTAGAGGTTGATGATGCGAAAAAAGCCGTTAAAATTCTTGGTGGTGAGATAGCAGCTGTTAAGGAAGTCAAATTACCCGGCCTGGAAGACGCGAGGGCTGTAGTATACATAAAAAAAGTTGCCAACACGCCGAGCCAATATCCGCGGCGTTCCGGCCTTCCGGAAAAAAAGCCGCTCTAAATTGGAAATAGTTGGAGGATTTTGCCAGTTGTGTGCCGAATAGATGAAAAATATCGCTATTATCGATTGTATTGATCTCATTCTTAGTTATTTTTATAAAATCCGAGTAAGTTGATGACAGCGTCTATTTTCATTAGATTTTTAAGGTAAGGCGGTGTACGGATGAGAAATCTAGCCAGATTATTTAGGTTTAATGAGGAAAAACCTAAAGCAAATCCTGAAGATAACAATCCGGCTGAAGATAATAATCTCGAACATATTGAAAACACAGACGTTAATGAATCGCAGGAAATAGATATATTTAATTCTAATGAAGTTAAGCAAGTAAGTGTTGATAGTATTGTGCCAAATCCGTTTCAGCCTCGTAAGACGTTTAACGAGGAATCTTTGCAGGAATTATCGTCCTCTATCAAAGAATTTGGCGTTATTCAGCCCTTGCTGGTACGGAGAACTGATGTCGGTTACGAGCTTGTAGCGGGTGAACGCCGGCTTCGAGCCTCGAGGCTGGCCGGACTGACTCATGTTCCGGTCATATTTAAGGATTTAAGTGATCAGGAAATGGCCGAGTTGGCCATGATTGAGAACTTGCAGCGGGAAGACCTTCATTATTTGGAGGAGGCTGAAGGCTATCAATCGCTTATATCCAGTTTCGGCTTTACTCAGGAGGAACTAGCCAAAAGAGTAGGAAAGACGCAATCAACTATCGCTAATAAGCTGCGCTTATTAAAACTGGACAGTGAAGTTAGAAGTATCATTGTTAAAGAAAATCTTACTGAACGGCATGCGCGCTCTATGTTAAAGCTAAATGATCCGGTACTGCAGATGCAAGTGCTTGACACAGTTCGCGAAAAAAATCTTAATGTAAGGGAAACAGAAGGTCTGATTGAGGATGTTCTTGCGGAAATTTCCCGGGAAATGTCAGAAAAAGCCAAACCTAAGCGTAATGTTGTAAGAATTGTTAAGGATGTAAGGATTTTCTTAAATACAATCAATAAAGTTGTCGGCGAAATGAAAAAAACTGGGTTGAAGATAAAGATAAAACAAGACCAGGATGATGATTTTATTACAATAAATCTGCGAATACCGAAACGACGCTAAAATGAGCTCTCCCATTACGGGAGAGCTTTCTTATTCTTAATTTTAAATTTCTAACCGTCATGTACGTGAAGGGTTTTGCGAGATTATCGTGCTATAAGTTTTTTTGCCTGTTTTACGGCAGTCACTCCGTCTGATGCATAAGCGTCTGCTCCTGCCTGCTGTGCGTACTCGGCGGTAAGCACAGCCCCGCCTACCATTGTTCGGCAGGTTATGCCGCTGTCTTTGATAAGCTTTATGGTCTGATCAATCTGCGGCATAGTTGTTGTCATTAGGGCACAAAGACCGACTACGTCTGCCTGATGCTGTTTGACGGCATCAACAATTGTTTCAGCCGCTACATCTTTGCCTAAGTCAATCACCTTAAAGCCATTGTTTTCAAGAAGAGCGGCGACAATATTTTTACCAAGGTCATGAATATCGCCCTTTACTGTGGCAAGGACTACAGTACCGAGCTGAGCCGTTTGTGCTGAAGGCAGGGTTTCTTTGATTGTTGTAAAGGCAGCCCGCATTGTTTCAGCCGACAGCAGAACTTGCGGCAAGAAACAGCGGCCGGCACCGAAGTCTTCGCCAATTATGTTCATAGCGGCAGTCAAGGCTTTATCAGTGATTTCTATTGTACTGTAGTTTTGACTAATCGCTTGTCTGACGAGAGGTACAATGCTTTCCTTTTCCCCGTCGATAACTGCCTGACGTATGGTGCTGAGAATATCATTTGACTGCTGTGCTTCTGGTTTATTGTTTGCTACCGCCTGCCGTGCGGCAAAGTCTTTGCTGTAGCTGCGGCCGCTCCGGTCATAACCGAGCAGTACTGCAGACGTAGCTAAGGTATCTTTCATCATCGGATTATAAGGATTGAGAATAGGGGCGTCCAAGCCTGCTGACAAGGCCATCGCCGCGAATGAGGCATTAACAAGCTCGCGCTGCGGCAGGCCGTAAGAGATATTACTTAAGCCCATTGTTGTCGGATAGCCAAAGTATTTCCGGTAGAGGCGCAGCGTTTTAAGAGTTTCGGCTGCCGCATGCTCATCCGCAGCAACGGTTAAAACGAGGGCATCAAGTACAAAGTCCTGCGGCCTAAGACCGGCCTCCAAGGCTTTGTGAATAATATGTCTGGCAACGGTAACCCGCTCACTGGCTGTTGCCGGAACGCCTTTATCTGATAGTGGAAGACATAAGATGGCAGCGCCGTATTTCTTGGCTAGCGGCAGAAATTGCTCAAGCCGATCAGGTTCGGCACTTACTGAGTTTATTAAAGCACGGCCGGGATAGATTCTCAGACCAGCTTCTAAGGCTTCGGTATCACTTGTATCAATTGCTAAGGGTGCATCGACAAGCATTGACAAATCATTTACCGCTTGGGCCATTGCGGCAGCCTGATTGATGCCCGGAACCCCCATATTAACATCAAGGATATGCGCCCCGGCACGAATTTGCTGCAGGGCTTCTTTTTTTACCGAGGCAAAGTTGCCTGCTTTAATATCGGCGGACAACTGCTTCCGGCCGGTAGGATTAATGCGTTCGCCGATAATTACTGTCGGCAGATTCGCGCCCATAAAGACTGTTTTACTGCGGCTGGTAACCGCTGTTGTTTTGTTATGTAAACATATTTGTTGGTGTGGCATGCCTGATTTGGCGGCAGCTAGTGAAATTGCTTTAATATGGGCAGGAGTGGTGCCGCAACAGCCGCCTAAATAACTGACCCCGGCTTGAATGAGCTTTGGTACCCAAGCAGCCATTTCGTCCGGCCCCATGGGGAAGACGGTTTCGCCGTTGATTAATTGTGGCATGCCGGCGTTCGCCTGAATGCTGATCGGACGGGTAGTGGCTGAGGCTAGCGCCTGAGCAATCGGTAAGAGCTGGGCTGGTCCAAGTGAACAGTTGGCGCCGATTACATCGGCTCCCATTGCATCAAGTAAGATAGCGGCAGTGACCGGGTCGGTGCCGGTTACGGTGCGCCCATCCGAACCAAAGGACAACTGACAAATAACCGTCATATCTGTCACGGCTTTCGCGGCCAACAGGGCGGCCCGCATTTCTTGGATATCAATAATTGTTTCAATTAATATCATATCAACGCCGGCTGAGGTTAGGGCTGAAATTTGCTCTTTATATACTTGGTAAGCATCTTCAAAGGCCAGTTCACCGAGCGGGGCAATGAATTTTCCGGTAGGCCCGACTGAACCGGCGATTTTTACAGCAGAACCGGCAGCTTGGCGGGCGGCATTTACTGCTGCGGTATTAAGGAGCTGAACTTTATCTGCTAAGCCGTAGTGGGCTAGCTTTATCCGGTTAGCGCCAAAGGTATTAGTCTCAATAATGTTAGCGCCATGCTCGATATATTGACGATGGATAGCGGTAACAGCCTCCGGTTTTTCAAGGTTCCACAGCTCGGGACAGGCTCCTGCCGCAAGGCCGGCTTGTTGGAGCATTGTTCCCATTGCTCCGTCAAAGATTTTAATCATTTATTGACTCCTTTCTGAATGAGCAATCATCCTGGCTGCAACTTTGGCAGTTGTGGTTATTGTGTTCTGGCGGATTAGGCTTAACATCAGTTGGCAGTAGACCGATTACAGCCGTAATTGACTTACGCGGTATCAACATGCAGCTTGAGGTTGTCGTTATGCCAATGGTTTCGCCTTGAGAAAGCTGAAGTATAGTAGGTTGAACGGTAATGTTCCAGTCGTCATAACCTGGGCTAAAGCGGCTGATAGCAGTCAAACCATTTTTTTGCGCCTCTTGGACGATTATTGAATTGATTTGGTCGGCGGCCATTTCGACGGCAGTGGTAGCGGCCGCGTCCAGCAGCAGGGCTTCTGTATAGCGGCCTTGACCAAAATAGTCTGTAACTGTTTGCTCAATTTTTTCACCGACTGTTACCGATAGTACAGCAATATCTACGGCTGCAGTTAAGTGCTTCTTTATCGATTTACCGGTTAATTCAAGTTTCGGCTGTGATAAGATTAGTCCCCGGCAGCTGTCATACGGGTAAATTGACCAAGAAGCGCGAGGTGTAGCCAACAATTGAGCCTCAAAGCAGATAGCTTCAAGCATAGTAGTTTGAAAATCAGGCTTCTTTGCTAGTCCGGCATAACGCCTTGTTTCAGCAATATCTATGGATGTCAGTGTCGGAAAATAAATTGGCAAATTAAGTCCCCCCTGAGAAATATAGCTAAATTATATCTATTTCGAGCTTAGATTACAATATAGAATTATTATTGACGTAAAGATTGGCAGGATATTTATCAAGAGCGTGGAAAGAAGTAAATTAGTTTTTGGGATAGAGGTGGAACTTTTGGTTAAGGTAATTGCAATCGCAAATCAAAAAGGTGGTGTCGGGAAAACTACTACATCCGTAAACTTAAGCGCTTGTTTAGCTGAGCTTGGCAAGAAAGTCCTGCTAGTTGATATTGACCCTCAAGGCAACTCAACAAGCGGACTCGGCGTTGACAAGGCCAATATTGAGCATTGTGTATATGATGCCTTGGTTAATGATGTAGCGTTTACTTCGATAAAACTATCGACACAGGTTAAGAACTTGGACTTGCTGCCAGCAACCATTCAATTAGCTGGAGCCGAAATTGAACTAGTATCAATTATGTCGCGTGAAACGAAACTAAAGCGAGCCTTGGATAAAATTAAATATGATTATGACTATGTAATAATTGACTGTCCGCCGTCGTTAGGATTGTTAACGATTAATTCACTTACCGCTGCTAATTCTGTTCTGGTTCCCATTCAATGCGAGTTTTATGCCTTAGAAGGATTATCCCAGTTAATGAAGACTGTTACGCTAGTGCAGCGAAACTTAAATCCAGCACTAACCTTAGAAGGAGTGGTGCTGACAATGTTTGATGCTCGCACTAACCTCTCTATTCAGGTTGTTGATGAAGTGAAAAATCATTTCCGGCACAAAGTGTACAAGACTATAATACCACGCAATGTCCGACTCAGTGAGGCCCCAAGTCATGGTCAGCCTGTTATTAAATATGATCCCAAATCAAAAGGGGCTGAAGTGTATTTTGAGTTAGCTAAAGAGGTGATTGGTGATGAATAAACAAGCCCGTGGTTTAGGGCGCGGTTTAGATGCACTGTTGTCTGGAGCAACGTCTCATGACCAGGATGTAAATGAGATAGACGTGCAAGGAATCAAGCCTAATCCATTTCAGCCCCGGCGGGTTTTTGATGATGAAGCAATGGCAGAGCTTATTCAGTCTGTAAAACAGTATGGGGTTATCCAACCAGTTGTTGTCCGAAAGACACTTAAAGGGTATGAACTGGTAGCTGGTGAAAGGCGCTGGCGGGCATCTAAAGCAGCAGGATTAAAAAAAATTCCGGCGGTTGTTCGTGAATATACTGATGCTGAAATGACTGAGATAGCCCTGATTGAGAATTTGCAGCGTCAAAACTTAAATCCGGTGGAGGAAGCACTGGCATATCGCAGCTTAATGGAAAAGTTCGGATTAACCCAAGAGGAGGTAGCCAAAAAGATTGGCCGCAGCCGGTCCCTTATAGCCAATACTATTAGGCTTTTAAATCTTCCTAAAACCATTCAAGAATATGTTTCACGTGGAACATTATCAATGGGCCAAGCTAAACCGCTCTTAACATTAGAGTCTGCGGAACTCCAGATAGAGGCTGCCGAGATGATAATTGAGGAAGACCTTTCGGCTCGTGATGCAGAGGAACTTGTTCGGCGGCTAGCCGCTAAACCCCGTCAACAGCGACAGCAGCAACAACCTGCGGAAGATAAGGATATATTCGTTGTCGAGGTCGAGGATCGCTTAAAACTCTTGCTCGGCACACAAGTAAAAATTAAACCGGGTAAACTCAAGAGTAAGATTGAAATAGAATTTTATACAGCCGAGGATCTCGACCGAATTATTGAAGTGCTGACTGCCCAGCAAATGGCTGCTGCAACCAAGCCCCGCGGTGCATTCATTGTTTAAATGAGAGGTTTGATAAAAAGTTATTATGTTTCACGTGAAACATAATAACTTTTTAAATCTAACCAGTATTTACAAATTTCTAACCGCTAAATTCGCCATGCATGCGAAGGGTTTGGCGCGAAAGCATTGGACCACGCTGGCGTTTTTTTAATCAAGGAGGTCGTTATGCAAGAAACTCCTAAAGGTTCCCGTTTGCATATTGCTATATTTGGCCGGCGGAATGCTGGTAAATCAAGCCTTATCAATGCGTTGACTAAGCAAGAGGTTGCTTTAGTATCTGATGTTCCGGGAACGACTACCGACCCAGTTGCTAAAGCAATGGAAATACCACCGATTGGCCCTGTTGTGATTATCGATACGGCCGGAGTTGATGATGTTGGTCAACTTGGTGAAATGCGTGTTCAGCGAACCAAAGATGTGCTGAGTAAGGCTGATATTGCTGTTCTGGTTATTGATGCAACTGCCGAATTAAGTCAGTTTGAGTTGGATTTTGTAACTGGGATTAAAGATCGTGATATACCAGTTATCGGAGTAATGAACAAAAGTGATATGGTAATTCAGCCTGAATCGAGTATTCCGGCCTACGAAGAAAAGACAGGGCTGAAATTTGTGATAGTAAGCGCTTTGACTGGGCAAGGTATCGAGGAGTTAAAAAGTTGTATCATTGAAAAAGCACCGTCTGATTGGGAAGGGCCGCCAATAATCGGTGATTTAATCGATAAAGGCGATACTGTTATACTAGTAGTACCAATTGATTCAGCAGCGCCTAGGGGCCGGTTGATCTTGCCCCAGGTACAAACGCTGCGGGATATTATTGACAATGACGCGTGCGGTCTAATTGTAAAAGAAAATCAATTAGCGGGAAGCCTGGCACTGCTCCGGACTCCGCCCAAATTAGTAGTAACCGACTCGCAGATTTTTAAGCAAGTGGACCAAGCTACACCGAATGATGTTGCATTAACATCATTTTCAGTGCTGTTTGCACGGCATAAAGGCGACTTGGCGACTTTTGCTGCCGGCGCTAAGGCTATACAAGCTCTGAAACCTGGCGACAAGGTATTAATAGCTGAGGCCTGCACCCACCATCGTCAGCAAGACGATATCGGCACAGTTAAAATTCCCCGTTGGCTGAATCAAGCTGTCGGCGGTGAGTTAAGCTATACCTGGATCTCTGGTGGCCAATTTCCGGCCGATTTACAGCAATATAAGCTTGTTGTCCATTGTGGAGCATGCATGATTACCCGGCGGGAAATGCTAAACAGGTTAAGTGTTATACGGAAGAGCTCCGTACCAATCGTTAATTATGGCCTGCTGATTGCCTATCTTAATGGCATCCTTGACCGGGCATTAGCGCCTTTTCCCGAGATTAAGCAGATAATTAGTCAATAATGGTGGGGATGATGTGATTTATCTTGATAATGCAGCGACAACCTGGCCTAAGCCGGAAGAAGTTTATCTGGCGGTAGATACCTGTCTGCGCGGAATTGGCGGTAATCCTGGACGAGGCGGACATGGTAACGCTAGAATGGCCGGTCATATTCTGTATCAAGCAAGAGAAGCCCTTGCTCAACTGCTTAATATAAAACAGCCGACAAATATTATTTTCACCTATAATGCTACCGATGCATTAAATACAGCAATTTTAGGGTCATTAAAAGCCGTTGATCATATTGTGACAACTTCAATGGAACACAATGCCATAGCCAGACCGCTACGAAGTTTGGAAAAATGCGGCACTAACCTGACGGTTGTCGTAAGCGACAAACAAGGCAGGACGGATTTATCGGCTGTCGAACAGGCGTTAAAGACCGGCGCAAAAGCTGTAGTTATGAGCCACGCCTCGAATGTTACCGGAACAATTATGTCCATTGCTGAAGTCGGGGCTATGGCAGTGCAATACGGCAGTCTCTTTATTGTTGATGCTGCCCAAACTGCCGGGGTAGAAATGATTGACGTTGAGCAAATGAATATAGATATGCTGGCTTTTAGCGGTCATAAAGGACTCTTTGGTCCGCAGGGGACAGGCGGACTGTATGTTAGACCCGGCGTTGAGATCAGCCCGCTAAGGTATGGCGGGACGGGAAGCCTTTCTGAATTAGATATTCAGCCGGAGTTTCTGCCGGACCGACTGGAAAGCGGCACGCCCAATACACCCGGAATTGCCGGTCTCTTAGCCGGTGTTAAGTTTATTTTGAAGACTGGGCAGGAAAATATTCGTGTTAAGGAATTAGAACTTGCTAAAAAGCTGATTGACGGTTTGAATAATATTCCCGAGGTAGAAGTTTACGGTCCAATCAGCACTAACGATAGGACTGCTGTTGTTTCATTTAATATTGAGGGCATGGACGGCGGTGAGGTTGCTCACCTTTTAGACAGTGAGTTTGAAATTGCCTGTCGAGCCGGTTTGCATTGTGCGCCGTGGGCTCACCGGACAATTGGTACGATTAATACGGGGACTGTTAGGTTCAGCCCCGGGTATTTCAATAGTAAAGAAGATGTTGATAATGCACTAGCTGCAGTTAATGCACTTGGTAGAAGGAGAAGATTTAAATGACAGGCACGTTGGTAAATGTCGTTGCGGTATTGATTGGATCGGGCATTGGCCTAATGCTGAAGCGGGGGATTCCGGACAAATACCAAGCAACCATAATGCAGGGGATAGCGTTGGTAGTTGGTTTGATTGGTTTGCAAATGGCGTTTAAGACACAAAATATGCTTGTTGTTATAATTAGTATGGCTCTAGGGGGAATAATCGGCGAAGCAATTAATATTGATAAAATGCTTAAAAAAGCCGGTGATCGGCTGTCAGAGCGATTGGGCAGTAAATACGGCGATGTCGGTAGGGGGTTTGTTACTGCCAGTTTGGTATATTGCGTCGGTGCAATGGCAGTAGTCGGTTCAATTCAAGAAGGATTAACCGGAGACACAAGTACCTTATTTGCTAAATCTGCTCTTGATGGATTAACGGCAATTATCTTTGGTTCAAGTATGGGAATAGGGGTGGCATTTTCAAGTATTTCCATTTTTGTGTATCAAGGTACGCTGACATTATTAGCTATGGCCTTTGGCAATATATTGCCGGACAGTTCGGTCACCGAAATGACGGCAGTCGGCGGGTTGTTGATTGTCGGTATATGCCTCTTAATGTTGGAAATCAAAGAGATTAAGGTTGCAAATTTGTTGCCTGCTATTCCTGTCGCGGCTGTGATTGCTGCTTTTTGGCCAATGTAATTATTTTATCGCTTGAAAGGTGAGAGAGAATCATGGAGTATTTAACGCTGTTCTCAACTCTGGTTATGGGGAATCTGCAATATGTCCTATTAGGCATGACAGTTATGATACTGTTAGCACTAATTATTTTTATTAATATAAATATCAAAATGGCAAAGATGAACCGCCGCTATCGTAAAATGATGCAGGGTATGGAAGGGGTAAATATTGAGCGCCTGCTAATGGGGCATATTGATGAGGTTCGGCAGACAGTAGCCAAAGTTGAGCAGCTTTCAGCAGCTTGCAGTCAGATGGAGAATATCTCAAAGTCTTGTGTTCAGAAGATGGGAATTGTTAGATTCAATGCCTTTGAAGATACTGGGAGTGATCTCAGTTATGCCGTTGCTTTACTCGACGGAAATAATAATGGCGTTATATTATCTAGTATTTTCGGACGGAGTGAATCACGATCATATGCGAAACCAGTGGTAGACGGGCAATCTTCATACTTTTTAACAAATGAGGAGAAACAAGCCTTGGAATTGGCTATGAAAAAAAATAATCCAAGCTAGCAGGTGTATACCAAAATTTGCCGAATATATGGTGCTGTAAGCCTTTTTGCTTGTTAGGAGGTTGGATTTTGGACGATAAAAAATCTGCACCAGATAGGCGAGAGTATACCTTAATGTTTGTGCCACATAACGGCCAGGCTATCCGCAGTATAAAAATACCGATTAAAGCAATTAAAGTAGTATCAGGCCTAATCTGCCTCTTATTAGTAGTTGGAGCCGGCTTTGGATTAAAGTATACTGCTACAATTAGGGCAGCCTATGCCGAAAGAGCCGAGTTAGAGGCTCTTCGCCAAACAAATGGGGCTCAGCATCAGCAGCTTGAACAATTAACTCAGGCCACGGCGGAATTACAGCGCGATATGGATCGGCTGAACATTCTTGATACTGAAATTCGCCGCATGGTAAACGCTGACGAACAGCCTGAGGTCTCACGGTCTGGGGTTGTCAGACCGAATATTTCTAATGGCGGACAAGGTGGACCTATTGTCAAACCATCCTTAAATGAACTTAATGATTATGTTGCAAATCTTAAAGATCAGATTAAATATCGCGAAGAAAGTCTAACTAACCTGCGGGAGATCCTAATCGAACGAAACGCTAGGTTCAACGCCACTCCTTCATTATGGCCGGCTAGCGGTGAAGTAACATCACGCTTTGGCTGGCGGAGTTCACCATTCGGTGGAGGCAGTGACTGGCATCCTGGTATTGATATAGCCAATAGTACAGGAACCCCGATTATTGCTACAGCAGCCGGTGAGGTTGTTCACAGCGGCTGGTACAGCGGGTACGGGAAAATGGTTAAGATTGACCATGGTAACGGCATAGTTACTCTTTATGCTCACAATTCGCAAAATAATGTGCGCGAAGGCCAGCAGGTGGAAAAAGGCGAAGTCATTGCCTATATGGGCAGTACCGGCTGGAGCACCGGTTCTCATGTCCATTATGAGGTAAGAGTCAATGGGACGGCCGTTAATCCGGCTAACTTCTTATAGCCTAATTACCGGCGTATGGTGTTTAAGTGCACTAATCTTGCGAAAGGCAGTGTGAATAAATGTTTGGCAAAAAAAAACCTGTATTAAGTGAAGAAGTTGAAACAGTAGTTGGTCAGGAGACAACCGTCAAAGGGTCTATTTCGGCTAAAGGATCGGTTCGCGTAGACGGAACGTTGGAAGGCGAATTGGAGACTAAGGCAACCGCGGTAATTGGCCAAAATGGCAAGGCCATGGCCCAGATAACGGCTGCTAATGCTACAATTGCTGGGTTTGTTAAGGGTAATGTTTCTGTCAGCGGCCGCCTTGAGCTTTTGCCAACAGCAAAACTTTATGGCGATATTAAGGTAGGCGCGCTTATCATTGGTGAAGGCGCAGTTTTTAAAGGCGCCTGCCAAATGCTTAATAATATTGAGGAGAGCCCACAAAAAGGTGATAATAATAAACGCTCAGGCAAATAGCCTGAGCGTTTTATTATTGGATAATTAGCTTTAGATTTGGTAAATCTAAGGCTGGAGGTGAGAGCATGCAAGGACTTATTGCTGTCGAAAAAAATCTAAGCAACCTGTTTGAAGCCTTAGAAACTAGTGGCTATGAAGTGGTACCGCTTGATAACGCTGATATGGATACTGTGGATGCCATTGTATTAAGTGGACTTGACATCAATCTAATGAACATGCAGGACGTTGTAACAAACGTACCGGTCATCAATGCTTCCGGCAAAACTCCAACTGATATTCTTGAAGAGCTTGAAAAACTATAAATGGAGACTTAATTCAGATGGTATTTTAACGTCATCTGAATTCTAATCGGAATTATCCAGGGACTTAGTCACTCTTATTTCCGCTTGTATAAGTGAGCCTTGGGTCCGCAGACCCTTAGAGCGAACTTATTTCGAATTTTACAACCTGTTCCCTAGCCGTCAAGGAAAGGGATTACAGGTTGTTAATGAGATGAAGCGGGATCATAGAGCGGGTTAGTCATCGGATATAAAATCAGGGTGCCGTTGAACGGCCCCTGATTTTTTAATTAATGTTTAGGCGCTGATCCTTCAATGCCGAAGTAACGCCGATAGCGATGGTATCAGCCATTTTCATTACTAAGTTAAGTCGGGTACTCTGAAGAACGAGATGTTCCATAAATCCACCGACGTTTACGATGCCGGTTATGTAGGCATTCCCAACGGGCGGCAGGTCTTTATTTACTGCTGCTCCGGGCTTAACAGGGCCGATGCCGATTGAAACACAGCCTACACTTTCTAGTTTACCTAGACAAGCATCAATAGCTAAAATATAAGGATTGGTAAATGATGACTGGATATTTTTGAGAGTGTCGTTCAAATTCGTTGCATGTACTGGTTCATCCAACGTCCCGAAAATATGAGGATGCGTGTTGAGTTCGAGCATTTTACTGCCCACCAGGGGGCCGAGGGAATCTCCGGTAGACCGGTCGGTTCCAATGCAGACAATTACAAGCTCATGGCCGGATAGGCTTGCCCGCTTAACAATAGTTGAAATATTAATAGCGATATTGCTGACAGTTTGCGGTTGATGAACACTGAATTTAAGCTCAGGACTAGGTTTAGGGAAATTAAGCAGGTTATTCAGCATAAGGATACTCCTGTTCTACATAAGCTAGTACCATTATGTATCAAAAGTGGTAATAATATTCACTTTCACAGGAAAATATAGGTTAATTAGGGAATACAAATTATTGAGAAATCCCGCGCTATAGGGAGGGTATCAAATGCTTAATATTAATGCCAGACTGCGTAATCTACCGGCGATTGACAAACTCCTGGCTATAGCCGAAAGCCGTGATTCCTTGGCGAAGTTTCCGCAGTCAAGCTTAGTCAGCGCACTCCGCAACGTTGTAGATAATGCAAGGCAGGAATTAAGGCAAGGAAATGAATTTGACATAACACCAGAAGGGCTCGTTGCTCAGGCAGCGCAAATAATTGTCAATCGCGAAGAAGCCAGTCTACAGCGGGTAGTCAATGCCACCGGGGTAGTGCTGCACACAAATCTTGGTCGTGCGCCACTGTCAGCGCGGGCTGCCAGCGCTGTTAACAAAGTAATGACCGGCTATAGCACCTTAGAATACAANATTGCAGACGGGCAGCGTGGTACCAGATACTCGCATATTGCTGAAAGAATTGCACGGCTTGTGGGATCTGAAGATGCTATTGTGGTTAACAATAACGCGGCAGCTGTCTTATTAGTGCTGTCAACGCTGGCTTGCGGCCGTGAAG
>JGI24708J26588_10000058_pt1 | contig 75916 bp, 75 predicted proteins | sample BioPla1DNA2_FD_26588 | JGI IMG/M metagenome (IMG submission 26588) | reverse complement strand
GGCGTGTCGTGATACTGCATCCCGTCGGCGTTTTTGCCAGACCGCCTTCGGATGTTTCACGTAAAGACCGGGGGATAGTGAGGCCAATTTGGTGCATGGCGCCGATTACCTCGTCAGCCGGGATAACACTCTCAATACCAGCTAGCGACATTTCAGCCGCTAGCAGCGCATGAGCTGCGCCAAAGGCATTTCGTTTGACGCAAGGAACTTCAACAAGGCCGGCAACTGGGTCGCAGACCAAGCCTAATAGGTTCTTAAGTGCCAAAGCAAGGGCGTGGCTTACTTGTTCCGGAGTTCCTCCGGCTATATCGGCTATCGCTCCGGCAGCCATCGCCGCAGCTGAGCCGCATTCAGCCTGGCAGCCTCCAATCGCACCGGCAATTGATGCATTTTCGGCAATAACTATGCCGATACCGGCGGCTGTAAATAACCCGCGAACCAGGTCATCATCATCAGCGTTTAATATCTCGCCTGCAGCCAACAATGCACCCGGTAGGATACCGCAGGAACCAGCGGTCGGACACGCTACGACTTTACCCATTCCGGCATTAACCTCGCTGACGGCTAGCGCATAGGCCGCTGCTCGGGAACTTGTTACCCCCGTCAGCAATGTCGAAGCATTGATTCTGTTTATTAGACGATTGGCGTCACCGCCGACAAGACCACTGAATGATTTATCGGTTTGGGCAAGACCTTCATTAACAGCGTCGCGCATAACTAACAGGCTGGTTTTCATATCAGTCCATATGTCATTTGGCTGTCGATCGCTGCGTTGAGCTTCGGATTCTAAAACAATACTGGATATTGGTTTTTGTAATGAATTGGCAATTGCAATAAGTTCATCAATACGAGTGAATTGGATTCTCATAATATACCTCCTAGAGGGGCGGAATTAAAAGGGCCAGCTTAACGGCTGGAATCGAGCTGACAGCGGTTAGAATATGTTCCGGTAGCGGATGATCGGCTTCTATAATTGCTAATGCCTGGGAGCCTTTTTCGCGGCGCGATACCCGCATGAAGGCGATATTAACGGTTTCTTGCGCCAACATGTGGGTGATAAGCGCAATAACACCAGGCTTATCTTGATGGATTGAAATTAAGGTATAGTATTCGCCGGTCAACTCTACCGCATAACCATCAATTTCAGTAATTATAATATTGCCGCCGCCCGTTGACGATCCAACAACCTTTACCTTTCGGCCCAATACACCAGTCAGGTGAAAGATGGCTGTATTTGGATGGGCATTATCGCCTAAATCAACGGTCTTAAAGGTTACATTGAGACCTCGCTGTGGTGCTGTCGTCAAAGCCTCTTTTATTCGGGTATCGTCAGTGCTATAGCCTAAAAGTCCGGCGACAAGGGCTTTATCAGTACCATGGCCGCGGTAAGTTTGAGCGAAAGAACCGTGAAGTTCGATTATTGCTGCGGCGGGCTGTTCACCTAGGATTGTCCGGGCCATTTTCCCCAACCGGGCGGCACCGGCTGTATGAGAGCTGGAAGGGCCGATCATTACCGGGCCGATTATATCAAATACTCCATGCATGGAATCACCCTTTCTTCGGAATAGTAAATATACTTCTATAAGTTAAGTATAGTGTGATTTTAACATGTTTTCCGTTTCAACGAAATAAATGATATAATTGTGATAGTTATATATGAAGGGATGATGATGATGCGTTCTGATTTAATGTTGAAATTGCTTCGTACTCATTGTGAAGATACAAACGACGAATACAAAGATGTTATGATAAGCGGTCCCCACGACTATCTGCTCATTGAGATGCGTTTGGAAGAAATTAAGGAAAACCCTGATATGACTAGGATAACCGCTGAAAAGATGAACTTTAGCGATACAATTTTTGCTTTGGCGGTGAATTGGTTGATGAAGAAAGGTTATATAACCGGCGCAATCATCAAATACGGCGAAGACGCTAGAATGCCGATCGGAGCAGATATATCGGCCGTAAAACTTACGCCGGAAGGAATTGAGTATGAAAAAAGACTTGGCTAATTTAGAAATTCCTGAAGAAGTTTTAGATATTATCGAAAAGGCCATTGATGGCATTGACTTTGGTTCGGTTACCCTTATTGTTCAAGACTCACGGGTAATTCAAATCGAGCGGGTAGAAAAAATTAGGTTGTGTTAGTTGGTGATTTTATGACAGATAAAAAAAATCTAACAGCCAAGTCTGCTATTCGGGCTAAAATTGCAGAGTCGATCAGAGGGATGCGGTATGGCCAGATAGCCATTGTTATTAAGAACGGTAAGGTTGTGCAAATTGAACGAACTGAGAAAGAACGCTTCGTTGGAGTTGAAGGAAAATACGGTGACGGAATATAGTATAAAGCGAAATGGAAAAATATTATCCGTTAATAACATTGACGAATAATAAGTTTTATGTTAGAATGCTAAATGATTACATTCCAAGTAAAGTTCCTTCGCTAAAAAAATGGAATAACACTATTCTCTCCCTACTATAATTGGTAATGCTCTGATATTAGCGGCTGAGAACCAGGTTCCAAGTAATGTCATCAGATGCCAATTATTTATTGAAAAAAGGGAGGATAAGAAAATGGGTTTTGAAGATCGTATTAGTCAACTGTGCAAAAAGTTGACTCATTTAGGTTACTATCGGTACCAAATCACTAATATCATCAAAGAAACTATCGGAACCGGCGACCTAGCGGAAGCTGGCTTTCCGGAACGTGCCAAAGTTGTTGATGTTCTTGAGCGGTACACCCAGCTCGGCCAAGAATACTTGGTTAGCTACAGCAAGTAATAAAGAGCCTGTAAAAAGGCTCTTTATTTTTTTGACTTAATGCCAAAGATATAATAGCGCCATTAGAATTGGCTGATGAATTAAATAAATTATAAGTGAATTCTGTCCAAGTCGTACGATTGGTTTGAAGTAGATATTAGAAAAGCGGCTGGTCTTATTGCTGTACAGTTGTTTGCCTATCGCGGCGCCAATTAGGAATATGCCATACCAAGGAATTACTGGATAGTAGTCGATAGACTGAAAAGTAGCGCTTACCAAACCTAAAGGAAAGAGATACGGTGAGTCTGTTTTTAGCGGGGTCAGCATCCATCCGCTGGCAAATAATAGCAGACCAGTGATACTGAGGGAAAGCGAAGGAATTCGCGCTATCAAACGGTATGAAAAAATACTAACCCCGAGGAAGTGTAATATGCCAAATCTAATATAGGTTTGATCATCATAAAAGTAGGTAACCAGTGTAAGTAGCATACCCCAAAGAAAAATTTCCAAGCCATGTTTTAGGGTAGCTGTGCTGAGTGTTGCGCTTATTCCGGCTGTGAATATGAACAATATGGCTGATAGCTTTCCTACATAAAACCAGAAACCGGTTAGGTATTCGACCGCGGCTGAATAAAAATCTCTTAAATCCACGACTAGATGAAAGACGACCATCAATATTATTGCTATGCCGCGTAAAAAATCAATTTCCCAAATGCGTTTTGAATTCATTAGTTAGCTTGCTCATTGTTCATATGATAAATTCCATCCCCCAAGTTTGGCTAAGCTCAGACAAAGTTAAACCTCCACCTGAAGCAAGTCTTACATTATTATAGCAGAAATGGCTGAAAGTTTCAGTGTTGCTCGCTTTTAGCATCTTTTTGATGGATAGCATTTCTGTTATCGTCTTTTTTAAGATAGATGGTCTGGATGGGATAAGGGATTTCAATACCTTCGGCTCGGTAACGCTGGTGCAGCCTTTTTAAGAATTCATGGCGAATTATATATTGATCGGCAAATTCGCGGACTCGCAGCAGTACGTTGAACTGGAGGCTAAAATCACCGAATTTGCAAATTCTGATAACCGGCTGATAGCCGCAGATACCGCCGGCGACATTATGCATAACATCTTGTGCCACCTGGATCGTAATTTTTTCGACCTGTGCCAAATCACAGCAGTAACTGACCCCGATCGGTATCTGAACTAGTACCTCCTTGCCTGGTAGTGAGTAATTGATAATTTTGCAGGAGGCCATTTTGGAGTTTGGTACAATAATCATATTGTCTAAAAGCGCTTTAATTGAGGTGTTGCGCCAAGTTATGTCGACAACATATCCTTCTTCACCCGAATCAAGTTTGACGTAGTCGCCAGGCTTGATCGGCCCCGCAGCCAGTATATGCAGCCCGGCGAAGAAATTTGTCAGCGTGTCTTGAAGCGCTAGAGCAACCGCTAAGCCGCCGACGCCAAGTGCTGTTAAAAGTGGGGTTATTGATATACCCAAAGACTGCATAGTGATTAATGCGCCGATAATAAATACTGATATGATAGTAAGGTTGGAAAAAATAGATGTTGATGAAAAAACGCCGCTGGCTTTTTTGGCGTAAATATTAACTAACCCGACAGCGATATTTGAAGTCGCGCAAGTTACCGAAAGAATAAAAACGACCAGCAATAAGCTATTAAGAATATGAAGCACTTCGTCAGGCAGATACAAAACTTCGAGGGCGCTATAAAAACCAACAATAATAAACAAACGTGTCATCCGCCCTCGCAGAGCACCGACGATGATTTCGTCATATTCCCAGCGCGTTTTGTCAGCTAAGGTTTTAAGGCGGGTTAGTATTACTTTCTCGAATAACAAGCCTAAGAGCAGTGAGCCTGTTAAAATCATCACCGCAATGATAACTTGCATTATCAGCGAAGATTCGTTCATAAAAACCCCCTTATATTTGATGCAATAGTATTATATAGAGTTATGTTGCCCGTAATTGTAGANAAAAAGTCGTTAACAACCTTGCTTTAGCTAGAATAAACTATTACAGGAGAATTATGACTTTTTAGAGCAGGAGGTGACAATTTTGGAATATTATAATACTGTGGATACTACCCGAATTCCCTATGACAATGCTGCTGAAATGGCTGTAGAAGTGACAAGAATGGTATGGCCAGCCGCGCCGCCGACCTTAGGCCCCAGGGTTATCATTCTCGTTCCGGATAGAGTTTTTCAATATGGCTTTATGGCTTCAAGCCTGATACATGACCCCATAAACGGTATGCTGCTAATGACATCCCCAGACGAACTGTGCTCGGTGACAAGAGAAGAAATTGTCCGTATAAATCCCCAGGGCACTGAAGAGATACCGCCGATAATTACGGTTGGACCATTTCGGCCTAAAGTAGTGAGAGATATTGAAAAGATGGGCTATGCGGTACTCCAGGTGCGCGGCAAAAATGTTTTTGAAACGGCTTCGAATGTTGCCCGGTTACGCGCCCAATGTCCTCCTGAATCACCTGATGGGCCGAATAGCTTGTTTATAATATCAGATGAACAGCCTTATGAAGGAATGCCTGTCCCGTATTACAGCGCTCGTTCAGGTGTACCAATTTTACTTGTTCAACCAAAACGCTTACCCCCGTCTACGGCCAGAATTCTAAGAGATATGAGCGATAAAAATGTCTATGTTGTAGGCGGACGAAGGGCGGTTTCAGATAAAGTACTTAATGAAATAGCCGCGATAGTAAGGCCACCGGTACGGCGAATTGCCGGCAGTGACCCCTTCGCAACGGCGGTAGAGTTTGCGCAGTACCGCGACCCGGTAACTAGATTGGGGTGGAACCGCGCCAAGAAGGGGCGAGGCGATGCGTTTACCTTCTGCAACGTCGAAAGCTGGGAACTTGCTATTGCAGCAACAGCCTTGGCTCATCAAGGCAAACATACGCCGCTGCTGGCGGTAGGATGTGAGGAAGTTCCATCGGTTGTTTTAAACTACCTTGAGTTTTTAAAACCGCAACTAAAAATACCGGTAAGGCCGCCGTTCATGCACGGGTTTGTACTTGGCAGTTATGAAGTAATCTCCCGCGAAGCTCAAGTTCAACTCGAATTGGCCGTGAAAATAGATGTTCAGCCTGACAACTGCTAATATAAAAAATTTGCGGCATTAAGCGCCGCAAATTTTTTATAAGCATTTTAAAGTTACTTTTAAATGCTTATTCATAAAATCTTCATATTTGCATGTTATAATACAAATAAATACAAGATGGAGGGAATAGCATGAAAAAGAAAATAATTATTGCGGCTATCTTGGCTTTGGTTGTTGCCATACCTGTTTTCACGGCAGCAGCGGTAGATAATAACCAAAACGATTGGTTTAATAGAATGCTAAGCTGTCACGAGCAGATGATTCAAACTAATGTTAACGATGGTACAATCACTACAGCTGAAGGCGATCAACTCAAGGAACATTTTCGTCAGGATGCCCCTATTATTCGTAAAATCATGGAGAAAAACGGCATGGGCCCTGGCATGAGAATGGGAATGGGCCCCGGCATGGGAAGAGGTCAAGGCATGATGGGCAGTCAAGGTCCTTGCTATTATTATGGTACCAGCCAGTAAACCATTGAGGGTTAATAGCGAAAATAAAATTCGATTGTTGATAAAAAAAATAAATTGACATTGATCGCTCATTGGTGTTAATATCATATCAATTAAATATTTGCTCTTATCCAGAGTGGTCGAGGGACTGGCCCGATGACACCCGGCAACCGGCAGCAATGCAGTGGTGCTAATTCCAGCAGGAGAAATCCTGGGAGATGAGAGGGAATACGTAACGTGTATTTTGCCCCTCTCGTTGAGAGGGGCTTTTTCATTTTAGTTTTGGGGGAATGCTCGTGATTTATAATAAGGAAAATAATTTTACCGAGGCATCTGCTAATCTCCCCGGGTTTAAGAGGCGGCCATATATGCAACTTGCTCAAGTGGCTAATCCTGCTAATCCTTTACAGTTGACGCTGGGCGGTACAATAGATGAAGTCTTTGTTGTTTATGAGACTTATGGTCAACTTTCGGAGGACGGCAGTAATGTCATTTTAGTCACTCATGCGCTAACTGGTGACAGCCATCCTGCTGCTCACGACGAACACGATGAACCAGGCTGGTGGGAACCGTTAATTGGACCGGGTCGGCCATTGGATACGGATAAATACTATATAATCTGCACTAATGTGCTGGGCGGGTGTCAGGGTACAACCGGACCAGCTTCGCCAAGCCCGGTCGACGGCAAGCCTTATGGATCACGCTTTCCCAATATAACAATTCGTGATATGGTTCATGTTCAAAAAAGGCTTTTGGACTATTTAAAAATAGAGCATATTTTTGCTGTTGTCGGCGGCTCGATGGGTGGTATGCAAGCGCTTGAGTGGGCTATAACCTACCCGAAGTATATGGACAGAGTTATTGTAATAGCCGCTCCCGGTTATTCTTCACCGCAGGCCATTGCTTTTAACAAGGTGGCTAAAGATACGATTATGCTGGATCCTAATTGGCAGCAAGGAGATTATTACGGGGGAGCCGCACCAGACAATGGTCTAAGCATAGCCCGGGCGCTAGGTATGATTACCTATCAGACTGAATCGATGATGTATAAAAAATTTGGTCGTATTAGACGCAGCGGTGCTTTTGAGATAGAAAACTATTTAGATTATCAAGGTCAAAGCTTAGTTAAGCGGTTTGACGCTAACTCATATCTTTGTTTGTTAAATGCACTTGACCTTCACGATCTAGGTTATGGCTATCCTAGCTATCGGGCAGCTCTTGCCCGCATTAAGGCAGAAGTATTAGTGGTTGGGGTAAGCTCGGATATTTTATATCCGGCCTATCAGCAGGAAGAGCTAGCCAAAATCCTTAAGAATTTAGGCGTTAGAACAGAATACACCCTTATTGACAGTCTTTATGGGCACGATGGTTTTTTAATAGACTTTCATCTATTGCGGCCGATTTTGAGTAGGTTTATTCGCAACGGTGTTTTTTCCAAAAAGACTGAGAAACATCATCATTCTTTTCTTAAGGCGCGCAGTCTGGCATACTACGGTGCTAGGCTAGTCACTACCGAGTAACTATAAATAAAATGAGGTGTAGTTGTGAGTAGAGATATTGATAAACAAGACCTTAGCGACTGTAATGACCCTCAGCATAGCATTGCAGGGAATGAAACAGAAAGAGTTGATGAAATTACTATCGTTATTCGGGGTGGAAAAGTTGTTAAGTTCGAACAGCGTCTTGTTGCTATCTAGGACTGAATATTAAGAGTTTATAAAGAAAAAATAATGATATGGAGGGTTTTATTATGACATTACCGGAAAATTTAAGGTTTGATACATTAGCAATACATGCAGGACAAGAGCCTGATCCGACGACTGGTTCGAGGGTAACACCTATTTACCAAACAACGGCGTATAGTTTTCGTGACAGTGAGCATGCCGCAAATCTATTCGAATTGAAGGAAACAGGCAATATCTATACCCGTATCATGAACCCAACTACCGATGTGCTAGAAAAAAGAATAACCGCGCTTGAGGATGGTGTAGGGGCGCTGGCTTTTGCATCAGGCCATGCGGCGATTAATGCTACAATCTTTAACATTGCCCAGGCTGGCGATGATATAGTAAGCTCCTCGACTTTATACGGCGGAACTTACAATATGTTTTCATACACCCTGCCGCGATTAGGGATTAAGGTCCACTTAGTTGATGCCAGCAATCCGGAAAATTTCCGGAAGGCCATTACCTCTAATACCAAAGCCTTGTATGCTGAATTAATCGGCAATCCGAAGATTGATATCCTTAACATTGAAAAGGTAGCAGAAATTGCTCACGAAAACGGTATTCCGCTTATTGTAGATGCGACTTTTGCAACACCGTACCTATGCCGGCCATTTAAATTTGGCGCTGATATTATTATCCATTCAGCAACCAAGTTTATCGGCGGTCATGGCACATCAATGGGCGGCCTGGTTGTTGACGGCGGCAAATTTGATTGGGGCAACGGCAAATTTCCGCTGCTTAGCGAGCCCGACCCGAGCTATCATGATTTAAAATTTGCTGAAGCGCTTGGACCGCTAGCTTTCATCACGAGATTGCGGGTACAAATTCTCCGCGATCTAGGGGCCTGCATAAGCCCGTTCAATAGTTTCCAACTACTGCAAGGCCTAGAAACATTACACTTAAGAATGCAGCGTCATACGGAAAACACCCAAAATGTTGCTGAATTCCTAGCTCAGCATGAACAGGTAAGTTGGGTGAGCTACCCCGGGCTTGCGAGCCATCCCGACTATGAACTGGCGAAAAAGTACTTCCCGAAAGGCCCGGGCGCTCTGCTGACCTTTGGTATTAAAGGCGGATTAGAAGCCGGCCGGAAGTTCATTAATTCTTTAAAACTGTTCTCGTTGGTAGCCAATGTCGGCGACGCTAAGTCGTTAGTTATCCACCCGGCTAGCACCACTCACTCCCAACTGACTTCCGAACAGCGGGCCAGCGCCGGAGTTCCTGATGATATGGTCAGATTATCAATCGGTATTGAAGATGTTCAGGATATAATTAATGATCTTGAACAAGCTCTGACTGCTGCGAATAATTAAGATGGGCTGATCAGTAAACTGAAGGCCAAGACTAACCCCGTTGAGGGGGGAGTCTTGGCGTAAGACGACCATTCAAGCCAATTAACGTATGCATATCGGGGCTGGTAAGGAGAGTTTTATGAAACAAACCCAAGAAAAATTAAAGAATTTGTCAGTTTTGCTTGAAAGCTTGAAAGCGCTGTCATTGGGTTTTCGGGCGGTGTCGACAGCACATGCTTGGCTGCAGCGGCATATAAGGTGCTGGGAGATAGGGCTATGGCAATAACTGCTTACTCGGAAACCTTATCAAAGCATGAGGAGCAGGAAGCAATTAGTATTGCCCAGGAAATAGGCATAAAGCATATTTTGCTCAATATTAGCGAGCTAAACTGTGACGATTTTGTAAAGAATACCGCAAATAGATGCTATTTTTGTAAAAAAGAACGGTTTGGAGCCCTAAAAAACTGGGCTCAAGAACATAGTTTTAAATGGGTGCTCGAAGGTTCAAATGCTGACGATACGTCAGACTATCGTCCGGGGATAAAAGCCGTCGATGAATGCGGGTCAGGCATTATGGCGATCTTGCCAGAATTGATGTTTCGTCACCAGATGTTCAAGTTCTTGCTAAGCCTGCTAATGCCGCGCGGATAAGCCAGTTTCTAAAAAACTTGGTTTTACCTTTGTAACACTAGATTTAGCCGGCTATCGCAGCGGCAGTATGAATGAAATTTTAAAAGACTGATAGATAGCTATTGACATATTTGTAAAGATTATGATATAAAATAATTAGCTGATTGGAAGAACCAAAGGCTAAGTTATCCGTTCTCGGATTAACTTAGCCTTTTATTTTTTTCAATTATTTACAAATAGCCTTAGTATAAATATGATTCGAATGATTACGTCTGGTTTTTAAAATACTAATACTAAATTTAGGAGGTAAAAAAACAATGACCAAAATTGCCAAAAATCTTACTGAGCTTATCGGTAATACTCCATTGCTGGAACTGTCTAATTATGGACAAAACAAAGAGCTTGAGGCAAAAATTATCGCTAAACTGGAATATTTTAATCCGCTTGGCAGTGTAAAAGACCGGGTTGGTTATGCTATGATTCAAAATGCCGAAGAACGTGGACTTATCAACAAGGATACATTAATTGTCGAGCCTACCAGTGGAAACACCGGGGTTGGCCTGGCCTTTGTTGCCGCTGCCCGCGGTTATAGACTTATTCTAACAATGCCTGATACAATGAGTGTTGAACGCCGTAATCTCCTTAAAGCCTTGGGGGCCGAGCTTGTACTTACTCCTGGTGCAGAAGGCATGAAAGGCGCAATTAAGAGGGCCGAAGAACTTGTTGCTCAAAATCCCAATTCCTTTATGCCGCAGCAGTTTGAGAACCCTGCAAACCCGGCAATGCATAAGAAAACAACGGCTGAGGAAATCTGGCGCGATACTGATGGTCAAGTTGATATCTTTGTTGCCGGTGTTGGTACTGGCGGTACGATTACCGGCGTTGGTGAAGTTTTGAAAGCAAGAAAGCCTGAAGTGAAAATTATCGCGGTTGAACCATTTGACTCTCCTGTTATCTCGGGTGGAAAGCCTGGGCCGCATAAAATCCAGGGAATTGGCGCTGGTTTTGTACCTAGCGTCCTAAATACCGCTATCATTGACAGCATTGCCAAGGTCCAAAACGAAGAAGCCTTTGCTGCGGCCAAAGAGGTTGCAAAATACGAAGGACTCTTAATTGGAATATCAAGCGGCGCGGCTTTGCATACAGCTACTGAACTTGCTAAACGGCCTGAAAATAAGGGTAAAAACATTGTCGTCCTCTTGCCGGATACCGGTGAAAGATATTTGTCGACAGCTTTGTTTCAAGATTCTTAGGGGTATAAATTACTTTGCTGGCAGGTTAACTGGGCGCTTTACGGCGCCTGGTTTTTTATTTAAGGGGTAATTCTTGCAGGTAAAAAGCTGTTTTGTGGAAAAATATATACCTAACTCACTATGGAGGTTCAACATGAAACCTGATGTGCTAGCCTGTATTCTTGAAAATCTTTCCGATGGCTTTTATGCTATGGATAGCAACTTATGTTTAACATATATTAATAAAAAAGCTCTGGCGTTTTTGGCTAAGCATAAAACAGAAGTTATCGGCAAGAGCTTTTCAGAGGTTTTTCCTACAACTATGGTTAAAGATTTGCGTCAAATGTATAAGCAGGCAGTACAAGCTGATAAAGAAGCTGAATTTGAGTATTACTATGAACCGTTAGCCAGTTGGTTTGAGTTACGCATGTTTCCCAATGCTGGGAATCTGTATGTCTTTTTTTATGATATAACTAAACTTAAGATTAAAAATCTCGAATTGCAAAAAGCTAGAGACGAACTGCAAACCTATAAAAATCAGCTGGAAGAGTTGGTAAAGGAGCGAACCTGCGAGCTAGAGGCTGCAAATAATAGTCTAAAAGCTGAGAATTTACAGCGGCAGCAAATCGAAATGGCCCTGCGCGCATCTGAAAAGCGCTTTGCAATGGCGTTTAGCGCAAGCCCGATTATGATGGGCATTCATGACAAAGATGGACGGTTTATCGATGTCAATAACAAGTTCTTAAGTAATACGGGCTGGTCAAAATATGAGGTGATTGGTCGTACAATAGGCGACCTAAAGCTATGTTATGAATGTGCTCCGGCAGTATTAGAAAAAACTATCGCTGAACGAGCAGGTATTTCTAATTTGGAGACCTATTATCTGACTAAGCGGGGGGAAAGGCGCGAGGTTTTGCTGTCGAACGAGGTTGTTAATTTTAATGGCCGCGACCTTATCCTTTTGCTGATGAATGACATAACTGAACAGCGGGCGTTTGAAAAAGAGCTGTCTAAGCTGGAAAGCCTTAATTTAGTTGGTCAGATGGCTGCCAGTGTGGCTCATGAGATACGCAATCCCATGACGGCGGCGCGGGGGTTTCTGCAACTGCTGGGAAAAAGGCTAACCAATGAAAGAGATCACGGTTATATTGAGATAGTAATTGAAGAGTTGGATCGGATAAATCATATAATTACGCAATTTTTGTCATTGGCGCGTAACAGAACAATCCAAACTGCCTGTATAAATCTAAATGACGTAATTAATTCTCTATATCCAATAATTCAAGCCGATGCTATGATGAATAATAAGGAAATTAAGCTGGATTTGGCAGGCGATATTCCGAGATTAACCCTAGATGAAAGGGAGATACGCCAGCTTATATTAAACCTGGTACGCAACGGACTGGAAGCTATGGAAAGCGGGGGCAAGCTAACAATTCAGACCTACTTAGACAATCAGGACGTAATTTTAGCTATTCAGGATGAAGGGTCGGGAATAGATGCCGCTGTTTTAGATAAACTCGGTACGCCTTTTATCACGACTAAGCCGCAAGGAACGGGGCTAGGACTGTCGGTATGCTATAGCATAGTCGAACGGCACCATGGACGGATTACTGTGGATTCCAGCCTCAAAGGGACTACTTTTTATGTAATGCTTCCCAATAAAAACTGCTGCTAAGTAATATTTTACCAGTCTGCTCAGTCTGGCATGAGGCATAGCACCAGGCCGTTTTTCATACCTTCTAATAGGAATTCGGTAGGCCAATAGGAGGTATTGGAATTGGAGATTAAAAAAGTTCCCGAGATTAAAAAGCTCGAAATCTTAAAGCAGGAACAGTTTGGCCAAATCTTTCGGCAGGTTTTTTTTTCGCCAAGGACCACTTGCAGCAACTTCTTAAAGATGGCGTTCTTGGATGTCCCGCCTGGATCAGTAGGCACGCCGCATATTCATTTGGGTGATGAGATTGTCTATACTATTAAGGGTAAGGCGATACTAACTATCAGCGATAATGAATATGTGCTCGAACCTGGTACCTGTTTTTTGATTCCCACCGATGCACCGCATCCTGCCAAAGTAGTCGGTACTGAGAATTGGGTTGCGATTGCTGCCTACTGCGATGAATGTCCGGTGCTAAAAAAAGAACGGGACCAAGTAGACGTAGATTACCCCATAATACTGCAAGAGTAACAAAGCTGACCTCCCAAACAGGTCAGCTTTGTTATTCCGTTTATTCTTCATACTGAGGGACTCGAAATCCATTGCTTTGGCAGAGTAAATCGCATTTTGCCTGGTCGGTGTCCGCTTTGACCATCATGGCGACTAGCTCCGGAAAGGTGACTTTAGGCTGCCAGCCAAGTTTTGCTTTGGCTTTGGCAGCGTCTCCCAACAATAAATCAACTTCGGTAGGACGGAAGTAGCGCGGGTCGACTCTAACCACGATTTTGCCTGTTGCTTCATCAACACCATGTTCGTCGATGCCGGTGCCACGCCAAATGATATTTATCCCGACATTCTTAAAGGCTAGCTCTACAAACTCGCGGACTGAATGAGTTTCCCCAGTAGCAATGACAAAATCATCTGGCTGCTCCTGCTGCAGCATTAGCCACATGGCCTCAACGTAATCACCGGCATAGCCCCAGTCACGTTTTGCGTTCAGGTTGCCAAGGTAGAATACATCCTGTAACCCAAGTTTGATGCGGGCGACGCCTCTGGTAATTTTACGCGTGACAAAGGTTTCGCCTCTCAGCGGTGATTCGTGGTTAAAAAGGATGCCGTTACAGGCAAATATATTATAGGCCTCGCGGTAGTTAACTGTTATCCAATACGAATATAATTTGGCTGCCGCATATGGGCTGCGCGGATAAAAGGGAGTAGTTTCTCGTTGCGGTACTTCCTGTACTTTACCGAATAATTCACTGGTTGAAGCCTGGTAGAATTTTGTTTTTTCGGTTAAATCCAGAATGCGGATAGCCTCAAGCAGCCGTAAAGTGCCAACCGCATCACTATTAGCAGTATACTCGGGGGTTTCAAAAGATACTTTAACATGGCTTTGAGCAGCTAAATTATAAACCTCATCAGGCTGTACTTCTTGCATTATGCGGATAAGATTAGCACAATCAGTTAAATCGCCGTAGTGCAGAATAAAACGTACATTTTCTTCGTGGGTATCCCGGTAAAGATGATCAATTCGCTGGGTGTTGAACAGCGATGAACGTCGTTTTATACCGTGCACTTCATACCCTTTATTAAGTAAGAATTCAGCCAGATAGGCACCATCCTGCCCGGTTATTCCGGTAATTAATGCTTTTTTCATGCCTTCACCTCGCGGTAAGCTATATCGTTGACGTTAAGATTATAGATGGCAACGTCAAGCGAGTGGTTGCTGATGATTTGGGCAATAATTGTCTGGTATTTTGCTAAAGTCTGGCCAGACAGTTCAAAGGGGGGCGGGGCATATTTAGCCAGAATGCTGCCGAGTGATATCATAATATCAATATCATAATGCTGACTATGAGTGACGTGGTAAGCAAATGGTGTTGTCACATGTTTAATCGGGATTTTATTGATAAGCGGAATAAGAATGGCCCAGTAATCCCACCAGGGCTGGTCTAGACTAAACGTCTCATTCGGATAGCAAGCCAAAATTTGACGGTCGAAAAAGATACAGCCTGGTCCGGGAAAGGCCGTTCCCTCAAAGCAGCGAAGACCTTCGATGCTAGTTTTTTCTTGATATATCAGGCAGTTAACAGCTTCTTTAGCAATGGCGGCCACTAAATTACTTCCATAAAGGCAAATATCAGGCTCTACTATGCCGCAAACTGCGGTATTGCTCTGTCGTAGGTAATTTAGCAAATCATTTAGATAAACTTGTCGCGCGTTATAATTGTTGCCACCGTTATGGCTTAAAACAGCAAAGCTAATATCGGGAAACTCACGCTTAAGTGCCGAAATATCTTCGGGCCTGTTTAATGAGACTACGGCAAACCCTGCTTGCAGCCAACTATCGATAGCATGCCGTTGACTGGACATATCAGCCGATAGTGCAAGTGATGTGGCAATAAGAACTGGTGAGTCAGTCGAAGGCGGTCTGTTAGTGTTGAATAATGCTTGGGCTTGCTCGACCATTTTACAGAAAGATTTTCCATACCCGATTGTCAGCCCTTCAGCTTGCAGCCTGGCCTCGATTTCCCGCATAGTATCTGGGCCCGGTTTAGCGTGATAAACAAGTTGACGCATTTTAGCGGCAAGGTCTTTGCTATCTGCTCGCTTAAAGTAAACTCCATATTCGTGTTCTATATGAACATCCAGATCCGACAAGACGATTGTTTTCCCTAAGGCCCGGCATTCCTGCACGATAAGACTAAGCCCCTCGAACAGTGAGGGCTGCACAACAAACAGTGAGCGGCGGATAAGCTGAATCTGATCCTGGCGCGGAATTTGCCCTAAAATGTGGATAAGGTCAGCAATCCCCAGTTCTTCGATATATGCTTTAAGTTGGTCCATATAGTCCGGGCAGCGGAAATCATTCGGCAAACCTGTACAGGCCAGATGAACATCTTGACCTGTTTGACGCAGTTGGGCAATAGCCGCGAACAACAGACGGTGATTCTTATGTACCCAAAATTGATTTGAGCAAAGTACAAACTCATCCGGTAAGCCATACTTATTTTGGACTGCAATTGGATCACCTTCATACCATTCAGGTTCGGGCTTTATGCGCAGCGCCAATACATACGTCAAAGCCTTGGAATCAGGATAAAACCGTTTAAAATCACTTTCGACCGCGCGGCTGCTGCAGAAAACCAGTTTAGCTTGATCGGCAATACGCTGACAAAGATCGTCGCGCAAGGCAATGTCATGAGCAGGGAAAAAATCTGGCAGGTGTTTATGCTGGAAATCGTGGATCCATGAAGCCGCACAGTGATTTGGAAGGACATTAAAACTAACCGGAAAAAAGAAGTCAATTATGGTAAAAAGCTCATCCCAGCTTTTACAGTGGATAACCGGCAACTCTGTTATAGCTGAAACCTTTTCACAGTCAGATCCTATATAGATCACGCTATCAAACAAAGTGACCCAAGAACGGTAAAATTGGTAACTTTCAAACGAGTCGTCAGTAATAACAAGAAAGAGCTGCGGGCGCTCATCTTTAGGCAGCGCAGTGACGGCTTTAACGTGGAGCTCCATATGTGAAACGCCGCCTAGCCAGCCTTTACTGCCGACAATTGGGATACCAACGCGCAAATCCCTAATCATTATAAATCCTCCGTCATTTTACATCTCTCCGGAATTATAGAGCTGCTGTGTAAATTTATCGGCCTCGACGTCCGGCAGCATAATAGGTGGGTGCCGGAGCGGAAAATCCATTTGCCCAGTCGGCAAATTGGCAACCCGGGACGAAGTGTTGGTTGTGTGTGTTCCTTCAGCATTAAAGCCAATGTTTGAAATTAAGTTGATATTAGGTAATATACAAAGCCCATTTTGACTCCAACAGTTAAAAACCCATTGATAGTCCCAAGTGTTGATATAGCCGTGATAGGTGACATCGAACACTTTGTGCCAGTAGGCCAGCGCCTGGTCATGAACTAATAGCGATTGAAGTAAATCACCTTGAGAAACCTCGGGCCACAGCGACATAGTGATGTCATAATATTGCCAAGCTCGACGCCAAGATGCCCAGCCCCAGCAATGTACACAACGTGAGAAATAATAACTGTAATTGGTTCGTTGGTTGCCGAATTGAAAATTACAGCCCGAGATGTTCATGACTCGGTTATCGTCGTGATATTGTGTCAGCAGTTCCTGACAAAAGCGGAAGAAGGACGGGTGGGGTAAGGTGTCGTGTTCAAGGATAATGGCTTGATCGACTGTATTGAAGACCCAATCAAGACCTGAAGACATACGAACCTTACAGCCCAGATTTATGTCGGAGTAATTAGTTAATACTTGACAGTCCCAGTCAATTGTATCGATGATTGACCTGGTCGCGGCGCATTTGTCGATATCCGCAGCGTGTGTTGTTCGGGGGCCGTCGGCAACGACTAATAGCTTCTGCGGTTTAGCCTGACGTATCTGTTCAAAAACTTGAGCAGTTGTATCAGGACGGTTAAAAATAAAAAATGCTACCGGCGTTGTTAAGGTAAAATCGGCCATAATTCACCTCTATAGATTTTTAGCATACTAATAAGCCCCGCAGTAGAAGGAGTACACGCTGTGGGGCTTATTTTCTATTGAAGTCTAATTAATTTACTGCGGGCATTTTAAATGGCGTATAATGCGATTGAGCTTGTGATCAAGCTCTTTAATTTCGCGCAGAATTACACAAGTAAGCACCTTAGCTTTAGTTTGGTTATCACAATGACCTAACGCTTCTTCGACGCATTCAAATTCTTTATCAAGGCTGCAAACGCAGGCAACAATATCGCGAATGTCGTTACAACAGTCACAGCAACCAGACTTTCGGTCATCGACCACTCTAATTACCCTCCTTTTGCAAACTTTTAGTGTAATATATGAATTGTCGCAGACTTATGTTACAGCTGAGTTTTAATTTTTAAAAAGGCCTGTGTACAAGTACTGTAACCCTTTAACTATCTGGTGAATAGCATGAAAATGATGATAATGATTTAGCATGAGCCAGATAGGGGTGGTGACCTTGAAAATCGCTGTTGCAGGAACGGGTTATGTCGGTTTGGTAACAGGTGCATGCCTGGCTGAAACAGGTAATACTGTTTGGTGTGTTGACAAGGATCAAGCCAAGATTGATAGCCTAAACCAAGGCAAATTGCCAATTTTTGAACCAGGCCTTGCAGAGATTGTTGATAAAAATACTAAGGCAGGGCGGCTGTATTTTACAACTAGCTTAGAGAGGGCGCTAGAGGATGCCACTGTTGCGTTTATAACAGTCGGTACACCAACAGGGAAAGATGGTAAGGTAGATTTATCGCAGGTATACGCAGCTGCCCGCGAAATCGGGCAGCTAATCGTCAACCCAATTGTTATCGTTAATAAGTCGACGGTGCCGGTCGGTACTGCACAGGCGGTGCGGCTGATTGTCAGTGATGAATTAGCCTTGCGGGGTGTTGAAATTCAGTTTGATGTTGTTTCAAATCCTGAGTTTTTAAAGGAAGGCGGCGCAGTAGAGGATTTTATGCGGCCGGATCGGGTAGTCATTGGCGCAAGTAATAAAGCGGCGGCTGACTGTGTAAAACAGTTGTATCTGCCGTTTATTCAAGATAAAGATTCTATTTTGCTAATGGATGAAAAATCGGCTGAAATAAGCAAATACGCAGCCAATGCTATGCTGGCAACACGGATTAGTTTTATTAACGAGATTGCCCGTTTATGCGATAAGGTTGGAGCAGACATCAATAGTGTCCGGCAGGGTATGGGGACAGACCGTCGTATCGGTATGCATTTTCTTAATGCAGGTGCCGGATATGGTGGATCGTGTTTCCCTAAAGATGTTAAAGAACTTATTGCCACCGGACAGCGATACGGTATTGAAATGGAAATAGCCCGTGCCGTTGAAAATGTTAATGAGTGCCAGAAATGTTATCTGGCAGACATGATTTGTCGCTATTTTAAGGGAGAATTAACCGGAAAAAAGATTGCTGTATGGGGGTTGGCCTTCAAACCGCAGACTGATGATATGCGGGAAGCGCCGTCTGTTGTGATTATTAGAATGCTGACCGAGATGGGAGTAACTATTTCAGCCTACGACCCTGAGGCAGCATCTCAAGCCCGGCAAATGCTCGCGGACTGTGCCGAGCATATTGACTTTGCCGGCAATATGATGGCAGCCTTGGATAGTGCTGATGCCATAGTGTTAGTGACAGAGTGGCAGCAATTTAAGCAGCCTGACTTCGCAGAAATGAAGCGCCGTATGCGGCGGCCGCTTATTTTTGATGGACGGAATCAATATGACCCCGAGCAAATGGCTCAATTAGGCTTTGAGTATTTTTGCGTTGGGAGGGGCTATTATGTCTAAGCGGATTTTAGTAACAGGCGGAGCCGGTTTTATTGGCAGTCATCTGTGTAAACGTCTGGTCAAACAAGGCCATAAGGTACTATGTTTAGATAATCTTTATACCGGATTCAAGTCGAATGTGGCTGAGCTCTTAAATACCCCGTTTTTTGAGTTTATCGAACATGATGTTACAGAACCACTAGACCTCGCGGTAGATCAAATTTACAACTTGGCATGTCCGGCAAGCCCGGAGCATTATCAGAGAAATCCATTGAATACCCTGAAAACCAGTGTTTTTGGCCTTAACAACATGCTGGAACTTGCGCAGGCCAATGGGGCCAAAATATTGCATACATCAACTTCGGAAGTATATGGTGACCCGCTTGTCCATCCTCAACCGGAAAGTTACTGGGGAAATGTCAATCCAATCGGAAGGCGCGCCTGTTATGATGAAAGTAAGCGCTGCGCCGAAACGCTTTGTTTCGATTATCAACGGGAATTTGGCTTAGATATTAAGGTTGTCCGTATCTTTAATACCTATGGACCTAATATGGACCCAAATGATGGCCGGGTAGTTAGCAACTTTATCGTGCAAGCTTTGAGAAATCAAGATATTACGGTGTATGGAACCGGCAATCAGACCAGGTCTTTCTGCTATATCGATGATCTAGTCGACGGTCTGATAGCTATGATGGAAACCGAAAGAGGTTTTAACGGACCGGTAAATTTAGGTAATCCAAGCGAATTTACCATCTTACAACTGGCTGAAAAAGTTTTGGCCTTAACAGCATCTAATTCAAAATTGATATTTCAAAAGCTGCCTGCCGATGACCCGCGCCAGCGGCAGCCTGATATCACGTTGGCAATGAGTAAACTTGGCTGGCAGCCGCGGATAACACTGGATGACGGATTAAAGGCAACAATTAATTACTTTAAGGATACGATTTAGGTTATTAAACTTAACCCCCGATTTTCGCAGACCGCGTCATCGGGGGTTTAAATTTGAAACTATTTAGTGTCAGCAGTATTCTTAACAGCAATGGGCCTTTCCGCATTAGCTTTATCGGGTGAATTGCCGAGATGAGAGTTGTACTTGCTGTTGACAAATTTATTAAAAAGCTGTGCCGTGGTACCGCCGCCGCCGGTGATATATGCGAAGGTATCATAGTGCGGCCAGACTTGACCTTTGACCATTAGGTATGCGGAACATAACAAGAATGCGGCGAAGGCAATCAAGCTAAGAACCCGTGTCAAACTGGGAACGCCATTCTCATAGAGCATATTTTTAAAAAAATTGCAGCAATCTCTAAACACGCAAAAATCGCCTCCTGTCGGTAAGCTCATATAATCAAGTAATTAGTTTGTCATATGAATTCAGCTTTCGTGATATTGGCTGATAATATCGTCGGCGATACTTTGATATTTGCTGCGAATAACATCTCTGGGGCTCATACTGTTATAATCTTCTATCAGTTTTAGTTTAAGCGCAATCGAAAAGCGATACATTGCCATAAGTACAGCGACGCCTAGACCATATATACCGTCTTTCATGAACCCTTCTTCGCTGATAGCTATGTCTTGGATTTGTTTCATACTTTCTCTGAAGTCGTTTTCAAGATTAAAGGTTCTTCCGGATAAGTGAGCCGTTTCGGCCTCTATCGTTGTATAACAGTTTAATCTCTCAATAAATTGTTCAATATCAACGTAATTAAAATGAATCAGTGCCTGATCTTCCCCGGACAACCAGCCAATCTGGGCGTCAGGGCGGATTTGGGGGAAAGAGTGAATCTTAGGTGTATAGGTTATAAAGCTCTTTTTAAAGAACCGGCACTGCCGATCTTCGTCCGCGCCGCGCCGACTGCCTTTCATTAATTGTCCGAACAAATAATTAACCCTCGGAATTATAACAACATCGTACATATCTCTATTGACAATTGTTCGCAGCAAGTCGCGTGTTTTAATTGGGACAAGCTCGTCGGCGTCAATAACAAGCACCCATTCGTGAGAAGCTTGTTCAACAGCCCACTGGCGAGCCGGTTCGACATAACGGCAGCGCTCATGCATTAGGATTTTGTCAGTATACTTCCGGGCAATCTCAACTGTTTTGTCGTCACTGTACATATCTACTACGATTATTTCATCTGCCCACTTAACGCTTTCTAGGCAGTTGCCAATGTTATTTTCTTCATTTAGGGTATGGACTATCACTGAGATAGGCTTATTCATGCATTACCCTCCCAATAGACCCTGCAGGGCGGTATAAAAAGATTGAGAAAAGTGGTTTGGTGTGTAACGGGAATGGACAGTTTCTACTGCCTGCAAGGATTCTTTTTTCACCCAATTGAGGGGTTTTTTAGCAAAGGCTGTAAGGGTATCTTTGATACAATTTATACTACAGTCTTGAAAATGGAAAACTTCATCATCACTAAAGCCGCATGCGCGGCTCACGATTGGAATGAGTCCAGCCGACATGGCGGTTAGTACGCTGCCTGACATGCCTTCAGAACAGGAGGGCAGGACAAAGAAACTTGCAATCTGACGAATCTTTTCAAATAAATTGCTAGTTACATCAATTACCCCTACCGGCAGAATGTTAGGACACTGATAAAGCTCACGGCTATAGATAGCGCAGAAATCTTTTTCGGCCTCGTACTGACCGGCAATTACTAAACTGATATTCTGATTGCGTCCAAAGACCTCCAACAATAAGTCCAGTCCTTTTAAAGCTTGAGGATAGGTGGCCATATACAAGAAGGTGTTAGGTGTCTTTTTATTTAGCTCGCAAGCAGGGAAAAGATAGGCGGAATTTTTTATCATATAGATTTTATTGATTGGTAAATTATCGTAGGTGCTTCGGGTGAACTCGTTGCCAATCAGAAACATAGCGTCAAATGAGGCGATTTCGGGACCAAATGGCTGGACAATTGATTTTGGGCGCAGACGGGCATGGCGTCTGGCATTTAACGCACTGACACGAGCGCGTTGCTGTGTGTTCTGCCAATCAGGTCCGGCGCCGGTGCTGTAAAGTACCTTTATGCAGTTTGAAGCTAAGTTGTTTTGATATACCTTGTTGTTTTGCGGGTAAATATCAATCAGCAACTCATACTTTTTTCCAAGCTTGGTTTGCTGGTCATCATAATTAATTACGTCCACATTATAGTCGTAATGGCCAATTATTCTGGCTATCTCCGGCACCTGCCACATATTTTGATGGCGATGATAAAGCGGAGGACTGTGAAATGGTAGCGTGATATATTTTAACAGGCAGTTTCTTTTGTAGTGTGTACGATTTACGTTCTGCAGAAAGACTGAGCTCATGGAAACACCTCATTCTACTCGTTAATTGTTATTTGACTGATAAGCTTTTGTTTCCGAGCCGTGGATTATTATCGTCGGCATTAGCCAGAAGGCTTTAGCATGAAAACGTTGCATAAAATAGGTTAATTCCCAGTCGCAAGGAGCGGTAGGCGGGGTATTGAGATTAATTATTTCTCGGCAGAACCTATTGCTAATTAGATAGCCGCAGGCCGTACGGGTACGGGGTGGCTGAATTGAGAATAAACCGGGAATGACTTCAGGATCGTGCTCGCGAGGCGTAAGCCCCGCCCCGCCGGCTATATCGATGAAATCCCAGTCGGCCGGAGTATTGCTGAGTAAAGTTTCTAATTCCGTAATCGAAGTGTCTTTTAAAATAAAATCATCTTCTAAAATAATTCCAAACTTATAATTATTAGCAACTATTTTTTCATATGCGGCGCGATGCTTAAGAAGGATGCTTATCTCAAATATTCTTAAGTTGCGCGGCCTATATTGGGGAAAGTCGCACATTACTTTGGGTATTTGACTGTTTTTGACATATTCTTCAGCGCCTTCAATTAAGTAGGACCAGGGTGTATTTTGATACTGCGGGTCGATGCCTAACCGGTGAGCAATTAAAATTGCAAGCTGCGGCCTTAGTATTTCGTACCAATTATCTTCATTAAACTGATAGATATTGTTTAGCGAATGGCAGATTTGTTCTCGGTCAAAGTCAGTAATCCAATAAATCAGCTTATCGTTAGTTACAAAGTTATCAAAGATATAGTTGCGTCTATCAACATTCTTTTTGTAGTGCATTATAAAAAAGGCATAATCGTTCATCCAGATCACCTCGATTGTCAGTTACTTTTCGCGGTAATAACTATTGACGAACTCTATCAGGTCTTTATGTCGGTCATATTGATGGACGATGGCTGCAACAGGATTATTCTGAGTTACTATCTTGTTTTGCGGGTTAATCGTAATTTGATCTAGGTCTTCAAGAGCAAGCGTTAGAAAGATTCCGGCGCTGTTATCTGCAAAAGCGGCCGGCGTGACTTGGTTTGTGTATAGAAGATAATTATGAACGCCTTGGTCAATTAATTGAAAATAACCGCCCTGTAAGAAGATACAGGTAACCATTTTATCCAGATAACTGCACATTAAATCCACAGGGGCGATCGTTGTTCCTGAGCAGATAATTGGAAAGCCGCAGATAGCTTGGAATATATGGGATCCAAACTTAGCTAATATCCACCTAGTGTTGCATACATCGTCCCAAATCGATTTTCGCTTTGATTCAACGGCAACCGATATTTTGTCCGTTGGAAGATACCAGGGGAATGGCGCTGCCTGGAAGATTACGTCACGTACGTCGGTTAGTAAGACGAACCTGTATTTATCTTTATTTTGCTGTAAGTACATAAGGTACAGATAATAACGATAGTCATTAGGACTGATAATTTGCTCGAGGCCAATCCTTTGAAAAGGCACAACGGTAACACCATATTCCTGGATTTTTTGTTGGACGTTATCAGTGGTATTTGAAACGAAGATAACCACGTCGCCGCTAAAGCCAGATTTTCGAAGTGACACAAAAAATGGTTCTATCATATTCCAGTCATAATTCATAACCATGCCCATAATAAGATCCTTTGTTTGATCAGCACTCTCCATTTTAATCCCCCTGCTTTAGTTCACAGTCACTACTTTAGCCTATTCAGCAGCATAATTGATGGTGATAGTTAGTCGTATCATTGAGGAGTAACATTTGCCGTTTATGCATCATAAGCTAAGGTGTCACAAGATAAAGTTTGACTAAGCTTTAGATGGAGATTTTAACTCCACCTGAAGCTAGTCAAATTTATTCAGGGATTTAGACGCTGACAACTCCCGCTAAGAAGAAAGGAGTCTTACAGCGTACGGTATAGAAGGTGGGAGAATGAGCGAGATGTTGAGTTTTGATGTTAGACTAGACTATTTACTGCCGCAGCGTCAAGATGAGGTACATATTGCTTTTGCGGTTGATTCCAATTATGTCCAGCATATGGGAGTAGCAATTACGTCGATTATTGTGAATAATCCTAAGGTCAATTTTACTTTTTATATAATGTACGACACTATGTCTGAGGCTGATTTTGACAAACTCAAGAAACTCTCAGACATCTACCAGCAACCACTCCAGCTATTTAAAGTAACTTTCCCTAAGCTGTTTGACAGTCTAAAGACTATGCCGCATATTTCAAAGGCGGGGTACTATCGGTTAATGCTTCCTTACGTACTTCCGCAGTTTTTAGAAAAGGTAATATATTTAGATGCTGATTTAATCTGCTGCGGTGATATTACCTCTCTCTGGTCTACACCGATAGGAAACGCTCCAGCAGCCGCAAAACTTACTGATGCCTTTGAGGATCAGGCATTGCGTCTGGGACTTACTAAAGGTCAATACTTGAATTCCGGTGTAATGCTTATAAATTTGCCGGCGTGGCGCCAACAGGATATACCGAGACGGATTATTGAATTCATGATAACTTATCCAGATAAAATAGTATGGTTAGAACAAGATGCCATAGCAGTAGTGCTGGAGGGACAGATAGCTCCGCTTAATGACTGTTTCAATACAACAATCGACTGTGCTAAGGGCGACGGAACAATCGAAGAAAGCTCGGTAATTGTCCATTATGTAGGATCATGTAAACCGTGGCAGCGCTGGTGTCCTGACGAGAGAAAGCAAGTCTATTGGAAATATCTAAGACTGTCGCCTTGGCATGAAGCGGGGCCGGAGGAGCCGCAAAACATTATTCAGTACCTATATGCCGCACGTCTCGAGAATGCCAAGTCCAATCCGGCCGGGGTTGAGGAAATGCTAAGAAAAGTATTTGCAAGTTTGCCAGACTTCTGAGAAAATACTGCTTGACACTCTTATGCTAAGTGTTGTATTCTTTAATACAGTTACATAAAGTGTGCTGATCAGAAAAACTGAAGGCCAAAGTTTCTTATTGAAACTTGGCCTTTTTTGTTGTTTTCGATTGTATTTTAAATTCTGTAGAATTTGTTAAAGAGAGTGGTAAATAGATGGCTATTAACTGGGATTTTATAATAAGCGTTTTACCATTATACGAAAAAGCGGCCTGGCTCACGCTAAAACTGGCTTTTGGGGGAATAGTTGCGTCTCTGCTCATCGGCTTGTTGTGCAGCATTATCTTATATCAGCGGACAAAAGGGCTGAAGTGGCTGGTGAAAGCATATATAGAACTTTCACGTAACACACCGCTGCTCATTCAGCTATTCTTTTTATACTATGGTCTCGCTAAAGTCGGCGTAAAGCTTAGCGAGCAAACGTGTGCTGTTGTGGGTCTGGCCTTTCTAGGCGGAAGCTATATGGCCGAATCTTTCCGGGGCGGAATTGAATCGGTAAGTAAATCGCAAATTGAGTTAGGACTGAGCATTGGGCTTTCCAAGATGCAGTTAATGAGATATGTAATTCTTCCGCAAGCCTTTTCGGTAACGATACCATCCTTGGGAGCAAATTGTATCTTCTTATTAAAAGAAACATCAATTGTCGGCGCAATTGCGATTGCCGATCTTATGCATGTAACCCAGGATTTAATCGGGATGTATTATCAAACCTTTGAAGCGCTATTAATACTTGTAATAGCTTATCTTATCATGATCTTACCATTATCAGTCCTACTGACTTGGCTAGAGAGGAAGGTGCGCTATGCTGAGTTCGGGAATTAACGTGCTTGCTGAAGGCAGCAATATGGAGCGGCTGCTGAAAGGATTGTTAGTTACGGCGCAGATTGCCTTTGTTTCAATAATCATCAGTTCTTTTCTGGGCATTGCATTTGGTTTGGTTATGACAACAAAGTCAAAGGTAATAAGGCTTCTTAGCCGGTTTTATCTTGAAGCCTTTAGAATAATTCCCATTCTCGTATGGTTATTCCTGGTTTATTTTGGTATTACAAATATGTTCGACATTCATCTAGAGGGCGAAATAGTGGCTATCCTTGTGTTTAGTCTCTGGGGGGCTGCCGAGATGGGGGATATCGTCAGAGGAGCATTGGAGTCTTTGCCAAAACACCAGCAGGAATCTGGTAAGGCTCTTGGTCTCAGTTTATTGCAGCTGTATCGGTTCGTACTAATACCGCAGGCTATCCGCAGGATGCTGCCGGGCGCTATAAATCTGTCGACCAGAATGGTGAAAACTACTTCCTTGGTCGTTATGATTGGAGTTATCGATATCGTAAAGGTTGGGCAGCAGATTATCGAAGTGTCCAGTTTGAAAGTACCTACCGCATCTTTTTGGATATATGGGCTGATTTTTGTATTCTATTTTATAATTTGTTATCCGCTGTCAGCTTTTTCGAAGAAATTGGAAACTAAGTGGGAGAGTTAGGAGGTGGTTATTCTGAACGAAAATAAACAGGCACTGCTTGAAATACAGGGGTTGCGCAAAATGTATGGCTCAGCGGCACCGGTACTCGATGACATTAATCTAAGCATAAATAAGGGCGAGGCTGTTGTTGTCTTGGGGCCGTCGGGATGTGGAAAGAGCACCTTGCTCAGGTGTTTGAATGGTCTGGAAAGTGTTCAGGGCGGCGACATTAAGTTTTCCGGAAAAAGTTTAACCGGAAAAGATGTCAGTTGGCAGGAAATACGACAAAAGATAGGCATGGTGTTCCAAAGTTATGACCTGTTTCCGCATATGACAGTTATGGAAAACATCATTTTGGGACCGGTGAAAGTACAAAAGCGCCAAGAAAAGGAGGTGTTGGAACAAGCAGCTCAGCTGCTTGACAGAGTAGGGCTGCTTAATAAAAAGGACGTCTATCCGCGTCAGCTTTCCGGGGGACAAAAACAACGTATTGCTATTGTCAGGGCTTTGTGTATGAATCCCGAAATTATGCTTTTTGATGAGGTTACAGCCGCTCTTGATCCCGAAATGGTACGAGAGGTTTTGGACGTAATTCTAGGACTTGCCAAGCAAGGCATGACAATGTTAATTGTTACCCACGAAATGGGTTTCGCCAAGGCGGTTGCCGACCGCATTGTTTTTATCGATTCCGGTAAAATATGCGAAGTAGCCAAGCCGGATGAGTTTTTTACTAATCCTAAAACAGAGCGCGCCAAGCAATTTTTAAATATATTTCAGTACTAATATTAAAATTGGAGAGGAAGAACTATCATGAACATTAAAAAAATTATTGCCCTGGTTTTAAGTACTTTATTAATGGCAGGAGTGTTGGCAGGCTGCGGATCAACTGCCGGCACTAAAACAGATTCAGCAAATAAAAGCAGTATTGAAGAAATTACGAAACGCGGCACCATTAAAATTGGCGTATTCGGCGACAAACCGCCGTTCGGCTATGTTGATGCCAATGGCAAAAACCAAGGTTATGATGTCTATATTGCCAAGCGTTTTGCCAAGGATCTTTTAGGCGATGAATCAAAAGTAGAGTTTGTATTGGTCGAAGCAGCCAGTCGGGTTGAGTATTTACAAGCTAATAAAGTTGATATAATTTTAGCGAACTTTACCGTTACCGATGAACGCAAACAAAAAGTTGACTATGCCAACCCGTATATGAAGGTTGCGCTTGGCATAGTATCTTCAGACGGCACTCCTATTACTTCGGTTGAGCAATTAAAAGGCAAGAAGCTGATTGTTAATAAAGGTACTACGGCTGAAATGTACTTTACTAAGAATCATCCCGACATTGAACTTTTAAAATTTGATCATAATACCGAGGCTTTCGAGGCGCTAAAAGATAAACGCGGCGTTGCTTTAGCCCACGATAATACCTTGCTTTTTGCCTGGGCAAAAGAAAACCCTGGCTACACTGTCGGCATTTCAACCTTAGGCAACCTTGATACTATTGCTCCTGCCGTTAAAAAAGGCAATAAAGAACTTCAGGATTGGATTAATAAAGAATTAGAAGCTTTGGGCAAAGAAAAGTTTATGCATAAAGCATACGAGGCAACTTTAAAGCCTGCCTACGGCGATTCGATTAATCCGGAAGATATAGTAGTCGAAGGCGGAAAGCTATAATAACAGCAAGTCCGTAAATTTAGTGGTAAAGCTGCTTCTGACCTGTATAATGCAGGCGGGGCAGCTATTTAGTCTACCAGATTTTCTAAATATAATTTTGGTGACATAAGCGCAACAAGCGACTGTGCTTTCGCAAAGCGCGGCGCAAGTCGGGTTTCTAATAGTAGCAGCGGCAACTTGGTTTTCATATAATGGAATATAAATGGAGACTTAATTCAGATGGCGTTTTAACGCCACCTGAATTCTAGTCGAAATTATCCAGGGACTTAGCTGCTCTTACTCCCGCTGTTAGAAGCGGGAGTCTTAAGCGGATTAGTCATCGGATAAAATTCTGTGATGCTCAATGTTTGATATATGGTGAGAACTCGGTGCTATACTGACGGCAGTTCAGTGCTAGAGCTACTGCCCGATGAATGGAAAAGAAGGTGAATGCTGTGGCGGATTACGGAGAAATCCGGGAAACGGTAGTTTATGCGCATAATGCGCGCTCAAGTATACCTTTTTCAACGGTTTTAGTTGAGGGCGGTACAGTAGATTTAGCGACCGTCAAGTTAGATTTATCAAACGGTTTTGGCGGAGTGCTGTTACAGGGGGAAGTTAATTGGAGTGCTGCTTTTACTATCCCGCCTTCAGAAGAATTAGATGAAAACGGCTTTGCTGAAGTAACTTTTCAGCTAGTGAGGGAGGGGGAAGTCATCTACCAGGTGACGCAAACCCTGCGGCAAAAAGATTTCGGGGTTGCTGCTGTTACGCAAACAACCACAACCTACGAAGTAGCGTCCTTATTATATTTTGATAATAACTCGTTGCTGAGTCAGGACAAGGAAATTACTTATACTTTGCGAGCTGCCGATATAGCCTTATTTACGCAAACCGGCGTTTTTTCAGGTGACGAGGTTCCCGTCGTTACAGCTGCAGCGGGGGCAGTTACACTTATTGCGCAAGAAACAGAAGCCTGGACTCGCAGTGAGTCGGCAGATGAAAATAATGAGCCGGAAATTAACGGTGTCGAAAAGGTATTTATTAATCAAAGTAGTGCGCCAATGCCCGCAACTATCCCGTTAGTTACGGCGCTGCCGGAAGGAGAGACAGTTGAATTAGCCTGCCTGGAAGTGGGGGCGGACGATAAAGAGGGCATATTCCTGACGGCATTAGTCAACTGGTGCCTAAGAGTAACAAGCAATGAGGAGCCGGCCAAGATTATATCGTCTGGCTTAGCTAACGTTACATTTGAACTATTGCGCAACGGAACAATAATTTATCGCACAACCCAAACAGCGGTACAGACTTTCATCGCCGAAGCGACAGGTTCAATCGAGACGGCAACCTTTGAAATTGCAGATTTAAGTTATCTGGATATGCCGCTAGCCGGGGAAATAGAATCGGGCATAAATACTTACATTTTAAGGGCTTCCAATACAACGATAATCGACCCTGTCATGGCTGACGGGTCGTCGGTTTCAATTGCTGCAAGCGTCGGGCCGGTAACTTTGGCAGCTCAACTAATTGAGCGAGATAATGTCAAAAAGAAAAGCAAGCATAGGCATATGAAAAGGAGGCGGTAGCGGATGGTTGAGTTTACAAAGGTCCGTAAAGTTATGAACAAAGAAAGAAGTTCTGTTTTACCGCCTTCTAATTCCTTGCCAGCAGGAAAGACTGTTGAGTTGGCTAAAGCTAAGATTAATCTCAAGCATAAACCATCCGGCGTGCTGCTGTATGCTAATGTCAATTGGAGCGCCACATTTAACGACAGCGCAGACGGCAGTTGGGCTGAAACGACCTTTGAACTGCTGCGGGACGGCTCAGTAATATATCACGTTCATCAGAGCGCTATACGGGGGGAAAGCAAAGGCGCTGAAACATCGNCAGCCACTGTTTTTCGCAATGCCGTCCTTCTTTATTTTGATACTGTACCGGCAATTGATAAGATTGGTAAGGTAACTTACACCCTGCGGGCGACTAATATTATCGTTGCCGCTCTAAACGGAGAACATGATGCGACTACAACAGTCAATGCAGGAGCAGTCATATTGACGGCCCAGCAGATTGAGGCTTGTCTCCCCGATAACGAGCAAGCTGCCGATTAGACTTATCAACTAATAGAAGCGCTGTCGACTATCGACAGCGCTTCTTCGTCTACCGGAATTTATAAATCATGCCCTATCACTAACGGACGGTTTATAGGCAGTTATGGCAGAATTACCTGGGTTAGGGTTCTTAGATTGCTCCATACTCTAAAAGTTTCTAGCAAGACGATGAACCCAAGTGGGAAGGCCGGTCCGAAGACTAAAACTACGCCGAGGAAAACAGTGGGCGGGAATATACTGGTACCGGTGCTGATTACTGATACACAATCATCAATTTCACCAAGCTGACCGCCAATGGTCCATCCGCCAAGTGTTGTAATAGCAATGTTTTGACCTTCTAATTCACATAGTTCTTCAAGTAACTCACACTGCTGGCGGCCTGGGACAACTGCTGACGCCTCGCTTCTCATACCTTGGGTTCCGGTAGTAATTTGTTCTACGATTGATTGTACGGCGGGAGGAACGGTGGAATCTGTTGTTACGCCGTTTGAGCACAATAGCGGTAATAGCGGTGAAACTATAAAAGGACCTTCGATAACATGGGCAATGTCGCATACATCAATAAATATTTGGCTTACTATTAACGGCAGGGGCAGAGTTCCGTTAGGCGGACGAAACTGAACAAAGTTCAAGGAAGTTACGCCTATCGGAGGTACGACGCTAAGGACACAGTCATCAATCCTGGCAATACGGCCAAAGACAGCAGACCCGTCAACCATTAAAAGCAATACATTCCTATCTTTAAGATCACATAACTGTTTTACAAATTCTATATTACACAGGTGATGTAATGGTGTTTTACTCATGGATTTAAACCTCCTTGCATATGATTTAGATTACTTTATATAACCTATGAGAATTTAACTAAATATGTTACAAAAGCAGTGTTGTTTAGAATATTTTAAGGGAAAGCAATACTAAAAATCTCATAGATAACTTTGAAATAAAGTCAAATTGAGGCCATCCTGAATAGTATACATTAGAAAGATTATGTAGTTTAACATTTGGGGGGGATGGTTTTTGAAAAACAGAATGAACAGTTATGAGGATATCAGGGATTACTTGGAAAGGGAAACCGGCAATGTAGTGGAACTAGGTTTAAACAATCAGATATTCGTAGTTGGAAAAGTAAGTTATGTAGACAATGATATTGTAATGCTGGAAAATGCGTCATTAAGCAACCCGGCAAGATTTCACACGGCATTTCCCGAATACATTGTAAGCTTGAATTCGATAACGAGCTGGGGGTTGGCAAACCAACTTTTAAGCCCGGCTCCTAATATTGGCGGATTCAGGAAAATTACGCCGGTTAGAGGTTTTGATTCAGCAAACCGTGATAACGCTAAGCAAAATAACTATGCTTGGTCGATGGCTGAATTAGGAGAGTATCTTTATGTCGGTACTGCCAGGAATATACCCTACTCAATCCTAAGCAATCAAATATTTGGCGATATCCCAATACCTGAAATTCTTATACCGCAGAACCCGGATTTTGCAGGTGAGATATGGCGCTACAAGAAGGATGGATCTGAGTCGTGGCAAAGAGTATACAAAGCGCCGCAGGATCCAATGAATATAGGTTTCCGGTTTATGGTCAATTATAACAATGCATTGTATGCCGGCGCACTCACCCCATTAAGTCCTAACGTAATAATTCTAAAGTCGACCGACGGTTTAACTTGGAATACCTTGCCGCAAAGCGTACAGGGATTCTCAACCCGGTATATGGTTGAACATAACGGCGTTTTGTATATGGGTGCTCTCCCACTGATGGGTGTTGCCGCAGCAGCGCTGTTCTCCAGCACTGATCCGGAAAATAACGGCTGGACTCAAATTGATTTAAACGGCGATCCAGATAAAAACCCGCGCGGCAATGTTGACGTGCTGTTAAGCTTTAATGGTCACCTATATGTTGGCACGGCGCTTCCGACAGGCTTTGAGCTTTGGAGAACAAATGGGGCCACACCACAAAAAGATGATTGGGTTTTGGTAGTTGATAAGGGTGCCGGTGATGCCCGTAATGAGCATCCATGGTCACTTGATGTGTTTAATGATTATATATATATAGGAACGGCAATAGAGGTCGGGATAAGAAGCATAAATCCGGACGATCCTATCGTGCCGCCTAAGGGCTTTGACGTTATTAGAGTAAGCAAAGATGATAGATGGGAACTTGTTATTGGCGGTAAACCGGTTGTGCCGACCCAACCTATTACCGGTGTGCGCGGGCAGGCTTTAAGCGGTTTTCCATCCGGATTCGGGGATATAACCAACGGCTATTGCTGGCAGATTCAAGCTTTTAATGGCGAGTTGTATCTTGGAACATGGAGCTGGAATGATCTTATTCCGATATACGTTCCCTATTTCCCGGCACTGCTTGACGAGCTTTTGCCGCAGGTTGGGAGTTTGTCACCTTTCCTCGATTTCCTCAGCTCAGTATTCAATCCGGGAATTACCGAGCTGCTTTATACTCTTGGCGCGCGAAGAATAGGCTGTGACTTATGGAAAACAAGAGACGGGGTGCATTGGGTGCCGGTATCGCTTAACGGATTGTGCAATCGCTATAACTACGGCATTAGGACGTTATTTGTCTCGTCTGAGGGAACTTTATATTTAGGAACGGCAAATCCATTTCAAGGCTGTGAAGTATGGGAAAAAAGAGCAGATTAAAAGAAAAAACTGTCGGCTTGCCGACAGTTTTTTTGTTAGCTAGGGGAGAATTACCTGGGTTAAAGTCTTGAGATTGCTCCAAACTCTGAAAGTGCCTAGCAGAACGATAAACCCAAGCGGGAAGGCAGGGCCGAAGACAAGGACGACACCGAGGAATACAATTGGCGGGAAGATACTGGTGCCGGTGCTGATAAGGGATACACAATCATCGACTTCGCCTAACTGGCCGCCAATCGTCCATCCGCCGAGTGTGGTAATAGCAATATTTTGGCCTTCCAAGTCGCAAAGTTCTTCAAGCAGTTCATGCTGCTGACGGCCTGGGAGAGCAGCTGACGGCTCGCTCCGGAATCCTTGGGCGCCCGTACCGGTAGTGATTTGCTCGATAATCGACTGAACTGCAGGCGGAATTTGGGTTCCTGCCGCATCTACGCCGTTTGGGCCTATTCCGCCTGGTAAGTGTAACGGGAACAGCGGCGAGAAAACAAACGGGCCTTCGATAGCATGGGCAATGTCACATACATCAATGAATATTTGACTGAGGATTAGCGGTAATGGCAGTGTTCCATTCGGCGGACGGAATTGAACAAAGTTTAATGCTGTTACACCTACAGGGGGAACGACGCTAAGCACACAATCATCAATACGGGCAATACGGCCAAATACTGCTGAACCGTCGACCATTAATAACAATACGTTCCTATCCTGAAGGTCACAAAGCTGTTTTACGAATTCCCTATTACAGAAGTGATGTAGGGGTGTATTACTCATTAAGATCTTCCTCCTTATGTTTAGTGGATATGTTTGCTCTATTATAATTTATGAAGATGAAACTTGATGTGTTACTAAAACAATTACTTAAACCGCAACTTCTCAAATTTAATACATAATATGGTTTACTAAAGCGCAACTTCCTGTGACAATTTATCAATAATCGTCAATGTCTCATTAGCGTAACGGGTCATGGTTTCGGGCGATAGGTCAAAGGGTGGATGAAAATGAGAGCTTAGAGCCATGCCAAGGTTAATCCAGGTTATAGCATCAGCGGTTTGGGGGTGTTTTACGTGCAGGACTACAGGAGCTGTTACTCGCTTTACAGGCACTTTTCGCATAAGCGGCACAATTACAGCCCAATAATCTAGCCATGGGAGGCCAAGGCAGAAGTTCTGCTCAGGGTAATACTGGAGTATTTCGCGATCAAAGAAAAAGTAATCAAAGCCGCTATTATAAAATTGACCTTCCGGCGATGACAGTGAATCAACATCGACCCTTGAACCGAAAATAAATGAGTCAGGTGCCTCTTTTTTGATAAAGTCATAAAAACTATTATTCAATAGGCAAATGTCTGGGTTGATAATTCCGCAAAGCGGGATTTCGCGGTTTTTGAAATATGACAGTAAATCATCAAAATAGACCAAAGGTTTACCGTATTGCTGACGTCCGTCGCGCGGCGCAGCAATAAATTCGACATCCGGAAATTGATGCTGTAAGGCGGCGATTGAATCGAGCGGATTAACAGAAACAAGGCGGAACCCGGCAGTTTGCCAAGTTCGCATAGCGATTTTTTGAATGTTGACATTTTCCAGACTCAGCGAAGTAGCGATAGTGATAGCATCGGTGTTTCTATGGTACTCGCCGGAAAACTTCCATGTACGGCGGGCCGTTTCCTCAAGCTCAGCCCGGCTGCATTCCTGCTGATAAATGTCGGTAAGGGCCTGTTCGTAATCAGGTTGGGCGGCGGGGCCATTAAATAGGACGTCTTCAACCTTAGCTGTTATTTGCTCGCTTATCCATTTACGCAAGTTCTCATCATTAGCAAAACGTACTGCCCAGTCGATATATTCCTGCTCATTGGCGGCAATACCCTCATTGATATTAAGGGCTCGGAGCAAGCCTGCCCCCCAGCGGCTGCGAGCCAGCTCACCTTCTTGAGTAACTATGGGGAGCCCGGCGTGCAGCGCTTCCATGTTTGTCGTCCAACCGCCATAAGGATAGCTGTCCAACTGAATATCGGCAATGGCCAGCAAGCCAAGGACATGCTTTGTCTGGCCGATTGGCGGCAAAATGAGTAAGCGATTATTAACTCCGGCATCGCGGGCCTTGCCGATTATGCGTTCAGTAAAAACTCGGTCAATGCTAGCATGGGTCGCAAAGGGCTTTAAGACTATCCATGCGTTCGGAGCCTGTTTAAGAATTTCAACAAAGAGCTCGTCGCGGAGATGACCGTGCTTAATGCCATTAGCACACGAGATAAAAACAACAGCATCTTCAGGTATACCTAATTCCTCACGGGTTACCTGTGGGTCAGGGGTCATAGGCAGGTACTGGGCGGCACCGGATTTTGGCAGTGTTATAAGCTTTTCGCGATAATGCTGCTGCGCATTCGGTGCTTCGAAGTCGCCGCTGATGTAGTATTGAATAGTCGGCATACCGGTAGAAGTCCCGTGCCCAACCAAGGCGCACTGAATAGGGGCTAGCTGCAGGCCTGACAAAATATAAGTAACAGGGTCCATGCCAATATCGGTGTATATTAGGATATCTAAGTCGTTCTCCCTAATTTTTCCGATAATGCCGGGAAAGTCTGTCATGTTTTCAAGGCGGATAAATTTGTCGCTATGTTGCTCGAACATATCTGAGACATTGTCATGATAATCGCCGAGCGCAAAGGTAATTATCTCGAATTTATCAGGATTATGATTAACAACTCGATTGATCATATAACAGCTAACGGCCTGTTTGTAAAAGTTGCGCGAGATGTAGCCGATTCTGATTTTTTCACCTTTGCTCAAATCCTTGCGGACAAGTTTAGGTTTTGGTTGAGGCATCGCCCGGTTAATTGTGAAGCTGATAAAATCGCCGAATGCGGCAAGAGCGTTCAGGTTATTGCCGCCGATATAGGAACCTCGCCACAAACCGGTCATGACTTCCTGGACAAAGGTAAGAAAGAACATAGTAGAGAGAATTTCCGGATGACGGGTAATAGCCCGGCAGAGGTTGGGAATATATTTCATAAGCTTTTGACGGTGTTTTTCTTCAGCGTTAAAGTAAGGTGTATTTACCATCCAGTAGACGATAATTGCCTTATAACAAAATGGAATGGGGGCGGTAATCAGCTGTTCTGAGTCAATATTAAAATCGTCGGCCGAAAAGGGATCATACATACTGGCGGCAACCAATCCTTTGTACCCGCTGTGCCTGCATTGCTCCAGTAATTCTTCTTCCGGGTGGGTAGGGTTCCAGTAGAGATTCATGGCGGCAAAAGGCTCAAAAAAGAGCATACGCCATATAGCTAGTAACATTCGTTGATGTTCGTCGCTGAGTTTTTCAACTTCACTAAATGGAACAAGAATTACAAATTCACGCAATTTTTGGCGCAGATTAAGGCAAAAATGGATAAGGGCAATTTTCTCATTGGGCGATAAATGGCCGTTGCGGCTTTCGAGCTTGCGGGCATTAAACCACTCTTTTACAAGGTCCCAGAACTGTGAGATGTCGATTGCAGGTGAGATGCTTTTAATGATTTGGCAAAAAAAGAGATCGATAAAAATACATTTTTCTTCTTCGCTGGCGAAGTTTTCCTCGTTTACGATTCGATTGAACTCTTGACATACATATGGCCAACCGCATTCAGCTGCGGCAGCAATGGTATCAGTTATATTGTACTTCTCGAGAATTTCATCAAGGGAATTTAGATTGTTTTCAGTTGCGCACATTTTTCGGCCTCCTACCATCAGATGGATATAGCACTCGTGGTATATTATTCATAAAGCGGCGGATATGTGAAATGCCCCGCTGTACGGGGCATTTCACACAAACGCTATATTCTAAATGATTGGTTCATTCGATACTACAGCGGATTAATCGACGGGGCAAGGTGTATTAAACACCCGGGCGAGGAAGTCGCCGCTTTTAAACGTATTTGCGGAAACTAGATCTCCATTAGGTTCCGAAGATGCGGTAAATACATAGATGCCTGGAACAATTCCTGAAATGGTAACTTCGTAGTTATTCAGTTTCGGATCCATTTCTCCTGGTCCGAATATTTCAATGGATTGTTCATTTGAGCAGCGCGGTGCCACGTTAAACGAATTAGTGAAGAAGCAATTTGCCGGGCAGACCCCATAATTCCAAACTGTCCAAGAAACGTTGACGGCATTTGGCGAAGTATTAATAACCTTAAACACCATGCATCTGGCTTCCATACTGCGGATGACTGCTCCGGTTGTCAAATCGAATACTTGACCAGGTATTTCATTGACTAGCATCTTTATTTCATTCTTAATTTCGCAGAGGCCGAATTCGCTGTTATTTACACTGTTATTAATCTGGTTTACAGTGTTGTTAATTTGGTTGAAAATACTCGTGTTGACATTGAAGGATAGGTTGCCGACAATATTTTCAATATTGCGTACTTCATTCTTTATTTCGTTAAGACCAAATTCGCTATTGGTTATTAGTATTGTGTGATTCTCGATATTGCGGATTTCATTCTTAATTTCGTTTAAGCCGAAGATGTCGCTGTTGACGGAGTTATTTATAAGATTGACGGTATTGTTGACTTCATTGAAGATATTGGTATCAAAGTTAAAGGAGAGGTTGCTGACAATATTTTCAATATTACGAACTTCGCTCTTTATTTCGTTAAGGCCGAATTCGCTATTGGTAATTAAAACAGTGTGATTCTCAATGTTACGGATTTCGTTCTTAATTTCATTGAGGCCAAAGATATTGCTGTTGACAGAATTGTTGATCAGGTTGACGGTATTGTTGATTTGATTGAAGATAGAAGTATCAACATTGAAAGACAGGTTACCGACAAGGTTTTCAATATTACGGACTTCATTTTTAATCTCGTTAAGACCAAAGATATTGTTGGTAATGAGTGTAGTGTGGTTTTCAATGTTTCTGATCTCATTTTTAATTTCGTTCAGTCCAAAGACGTTATTAGTGATTAGGGTAGTATGGTTTTCAATGTTGCGGATTTCGTTCTTAATTTCATTTAAGCCGAAGATGTTGCTGTTAACAGAGTTGTTAATTTGGTTAACTGTATTATTAATCTGATTGAAAACGTTAATATTTATATTGCCGACGACATTTTCGATGTTTCGTACTTCGTTCTTGATTTCATTGAGGCCAAAGATATTGTTAGTTATCAATATTGTATGGTTTTCAATATTCCTAACTTCATTCTTAATTTCATTGAGGCCAAAAATGTTGTTGGTGATAAGCGAGGTATGGTTCTCAATGTTGCGAATTTCATTTTTGATTTCATTTAAGCCGAAGATGTTGCTGTTGACAGAGTTGTTAATTTCGTTGACGGTATTATTGATTTGATTGAAAATGTTGATATTTACATTGCTGGCAAAGTTTTCAATGGCGCGAATTTCATTCTTGATTTCGTTAAGGCCAAAGACTGTGTTAGTAATTAGAACGGTATGATTTTCGATATTGCGGATTTCATTCTTGATTTCGTTGAGACCGAAAACATTGTTAGTGATGAGCGTAGTGTGATTCTCAATATTGCGAATTTCGTTCTTAATCTCATTGAGGCCGAAGATATTGCTGTTGACAGAATTGTTAATTTGGTTGATTACATTGCTCTGATTAAAAATATTGATATTAATGTTACTAACGACATTTTCAATGCTGCGGACTTCGTTTTTAATTTCATTTAGTCCGAATATGTTATTAGTAATCAGCACAGTGTGATTTTCAATGTTGCGGATTTCATTTTTGATCTCATTGAGGCCGAAAGCACCGTTATTAACGCTCTCATTGATTATGCGTACAGTATTTTCAATATCTCTGACCTCATTTTTGATTTCGTTAAGACCAAATACGTTATTAGTAATCAGTACAGTATGGTTTTCAATGTTGCGGATTTCGTTTTTAATCTCATTAAGACCGAAAGTAGGATTATTAACACTCTCATTTATAATTCGTACCGTGTTTTCAATATCCCTGACTTCGTTCTTGATCTCATTCAGACCAAATACGTTGTTGGTAATCAGCACAGTATGATTTTCGATGTTACGGATTTCGTTCTTAATCTCATTGAGGCCAAATATATTGTTGGTTATCAGCTCTGTCTGATTTTCAATGTTTCGAACTTCATTTTTGATTTCCTTAAGGCCGAAACATGGGTTTCTAAGAATTCTTTCAATACAGATAGCTTCTTTTTTAATTGCTTTAAGACCAAAACAGCGGTTGGTAACGACATTCTCGATGACACTTACTTCATTTTTAATTTCGTTAAGGCCGAAGAAGTTATTATTAATCGTGTTATTAATTATAGTTGTAGTATTCTCAATGCCGCGAATCTCATTTTTGATTTCATTCAGGCCAAAGGATTTGTTATTGATAGTGTTGTTAATAACAGACACAGTGTTTTCAATGCCCCGGACTTCATTCTTAATCTCGTTTAGCCCGAAAACATTGTTTGTTAGCAGGTTTGTATTGTTCTCGATGACCCGGATTTCATTTTTAATTTCACCTAAGCCGAAAGCACCATTGTTGATTAGATCGTTTATTTCTCGAACTTCATTTTTAATTTCATTAAGGCCAAAAAATTCATTGGTGAGAATATCATTGATGTCGATAATTTCATTCTTAATTTCTCTAAGACCAAAAAGCCCGTTGTTTACCGTAGAATTGATTATATCGACGGTAGTGTTGATTTCAATAATCTCGTTTTTTATCTCTTTTAGACCAAACATTCCATTTGATAAGGTATCGTTAATTATACTTGTCGTGTTTTCGATAATCCGTACTTCATTCTTGATTTCCTTAATGCCAAACGTGCCATTTGTTAAGAGGTCGTTGATTTCAATTATTTCGCTCTTAATTTCGCAAAGGCCAAAAGCTTCGTTAGTCAGCAGGTTTTCAATATCATTTACATCAGTTCTAATTTCCCGCAAGATTAGGGCTGAATTGGATACAATGTTATTGATCTCAATAATCTCTTGCTTGATTTCATTTAACCCGAATTTAGGGTTTTCCAGTTGTTCTAAGATTTTCCGCAATTCTTCCAATATGATACAAAAAACAATTTTTTCCTTAGTGTGGCTGTTGCAGCCGTCCATACAATCAACGACGCATTCTATCTTACGTTTAAGGTCGCATATACAGGCAATAATAGCAGCCGTTTCATTTGGATCGCAGCAGCACCCTCTGAAGGTATCATCACGGCCCAATGTAGTCCCTCCTTCTCAGAGCATTCACTCTTATTTCTTATTACAGTATATGGGGAATATGTTAAGTGGTTACCTAAACAGCATTATCTCTCCTTGATGTTTTTTAGTGACATTAAAATGTCGGCGAAACCAATACCTCTTGTTGGGCAACAATCATCATGCTTGCAGTCGTGTTTACAGTCATGCTTGAAGCAATCATCCTTGAAACAATCATCTTTGCAGCAGTCCTTAAAGCAATCATGTTTGAAACAGTGATCGAAGCAATCATCTTTACAGTCGTCCTTGCAATGATCTTTGCAGCATTTATCAGCGCGATCCAATGCGTCTTCAGGGCTGATAGAAAGTTTTTTAACAAAGTGTGCCGCGCGGTCTTTATCACTCACCGGTAAAACCCTCCGTTTCATTTAATAATTTAATCGACCTAACTTTACAGACGTGAGAGACATAAAACTTCTAGCTAATATTATGATATGTAGCATGCTATTGTATGGTGAGCACGCGTAACATTAAATTTCCCACTTCATATACTGTCATAGCGGGTTATGAGGTGATGTTATGATGAAAGAAGACACAAAGGAATGGACTGTGCTCATCTATGCTAATGGCAATAATGACTTAGAGCCTGAAACGTGGCAAGCAATGCTTGCGGCAGAAGCAAGCTGTCATACTAACATAAATGTTATTTATGAAATTGGCCGAGTGGATACAACACTGGTGAAAATGTTTAGGCCAGGGCTTGTTCTATCTCGAGATTGTAATGAATGGACAGGTGTTCGCCGTTATTTGCTAACAGGCGGCAAATCAGTTTTACTGAATGATTTTGGCTCCAGAAATATGGCTAATCCCCATTGCTTATTCGAATTCATTAAAGCAGGAATAGACGGTTTTCCGGCGGAGCACTATATGGTAATTTTAGGCGGTCATGGTTACCAGTTTGTTGGCTCAATGCCGGATTATAGTCAAGAGCTTCCCTACATTATGGGTTTTCCGGAAATGGCGGATGCATTAGACAGCGCGAGCGTTCAAACTGGCCGAAAAATTGATTTGCTGGTAGCTGATATCTGTTATTTCAACTTTATTGAAGTTGTTTATGAATTTGCCAAGCGGGCGGAGCATGGGGTTAAAAATATTCTTACTTATATTTGCGACGGGCCAATTTGCGGAATGCCCTATGCGCAAATAATTGACCACTTACAGAATAAGCCATCGAATAGTGTGAGCGATTTGATTAAAGGTCTTACGGAAAAATTAAACTTAGACTTGGTTGCTTTCGCGCTCGATTACAATAAGCTTGAAGCAATAAAGCAAAACTTCAACGAACTTGCGGCAGTATATGGTAACACTAAGCCACAAAGCCGGCTAAGTTTAAATGAAATTCTATTTACACGAGACCCCGATTTGCCATGGTATCGCTTAGCGAGTCAGGCTCTGCAGAATTTGGAGGAAATGGTAATAGCTTACAAGCGGATAAGTGATAACGACTATGGTCTGATTAATATTGCCAACACACCGACTGCGAATGCTAAATTAGACTCCTTATATACAAGATTAAGTTTTACTAAAAACAATGCCTGGACTGGGTTGCTTATTGAGCAGTCTAGTGAGCATGATGCCTCAAAGAATGCTGATATTCCGGCCCCTATAGCATTGACTCCGGAAGAAGTGTTTGCCTACATATCCATCATGAATCCTGAATTAGGACAGGATGAAAGAATCTGCATTATTAAGAATCTTATCGAATATAAAAACTGGATGTATCCAGACACATCTACATAAGGTGTTACATAATATATATCAAGCTAAGGCTTTAGCTAAGAAAAACAAGTGAAAGAAGAGGGAAATAATGATTGGTTTCATTATCGGCGTGTGCATCGGTTATTTTTGCAGACCCCTTGTTACTTTGTTTTTTGAGCTTATCGCTAGGCTGTGGGCAAGGTACAAACATGACTTTATAAAATGGGCTGCCGCTGCAGTTCAGTAAAAAACCTACGACTATTAATATTAGATCGTAGGTTTTTTACTTATATATTTTAAAAACTAAGGATAAAAGCATATTTTTTAATACGTGAAGCATAGGAATTTATAATTGATAATAGATAGAAATGAGGGTGGCTGGATGTGGAGAAAAACTCTTTGATCTATGTCGCAGGACACCGCGGCTTGGTTGGGTCGGCAATTATCCGTTATTTGAATAGCCAAGGCTATAAAAATATCCTTGCTCGGACGAGCAGGGAGTTGGATTTACGACATCAGTCAGATGTCGATGCCTTTTTTGCAAGACATCGGCCGGAATATATTTTTCTTGCCGCCGCAAAAGTAGGCGGTATTGCGGCCAATAGCAAATATCCAGCTGAGTTTATATATGATAATATAATGGTAGAAAGTAATGTAATCCATGCTGCTCATAGGTATAATGCAAAGAAACTGCTTTTTTTGGGGAGCTCCTGCATCTATCCGAAATTCGCGCCCCAGCCGTTGAAAGAGGAATATCTTTTAAGTGGCAAACTGGAACTAACTAATGAGTGGTATGCGATTGCCAAGATCGCCGGCATTAAGCTTTGCCAGGCTTATCGAAGGCAATATGGTAGTAACTTTATTGCCGTAATGCCAACTAATCTTTATGGAATTAATGATAATTTTGACCTAGAAACATCTCATGTATTGCCTGCGCTTATGCGTAAATTCCATGAGGCTGCTGTATCCGGAAGTAAGATTGTTACAGTATGGGGAACAGGTTCTCCCCGGCGGGAATTCTTATTTGTCGATGACTTAGCAGAAGCATGTTGTTATCTTATGGACAACTATGATGACGCTGAAATAATTAATATTGGAACTGGCTCTGACATAACCATTCATCAACTTGCAGAGCTTATGGCTGAAATAACCGGATTTAAAGGGAAGATAGAATTCGATGCGAGTAAACCTGATGGTACGCCGATTAAGCTATTGGATGTATCAAAGATTAATAAATTGGGCTGGCGGGCGGGTACCGAGCTGCGTAAGGGAATACAAGTTACGTATGATTGGTTCAAAGAACAATACAGCTTCCAGGAGGAATAATGAATACTGGTATTTGTCCTGGCGTAAAACGCAATTCAAGGTTACATATAGTTCTGGCTTTAATGGTAGGTATAATTATGCTGGGGTTGTTTTGCAAAATAGCGTGGAATACGTTAATTGAGCAGGCAATGGCTGAGTTTGATCAGTCTATAATATTGCTGGTGCGCAGCTTTACCAGTTCATATATGGATTTTTTCATGGTTAATGTTACCAATCTAGGTTCAGCCTCATTTTATGCCCTATTGGCCTTTGTCATGCTGATTATTCTGCTCAGGCGAAAACGTAAGTATGAAGCAGTAACGCTGGTTCTATGTGTGGCCGGCGGCGCGTTTTTAAATGAGGTGCTCAAGCAGTTATTTCAGCGAAGCAGGCCGGACACGCTGCCCCTGATTGATATTGGTGGCTATAGCTTTCCTAGTGGGCATGCAATGGTATCGGTTTGTTGTTATGGTTTGCTGGCCTTTTTGACTATCCGCAGTTTAGCATCTTGGCGGTCAAAGGTTATTGTTTTTATTATAACCAGCATAGTAGTAACAGTAGTGGGGATTAGTAGGATTTATGTCGGGGTGCATTACCCGACAGATGTTTTGGCCGGATTTGCGGTTGGTACGACTTGGCTGGCTTTTTGTATAGCGCTTTTATTATGGTTGGAGCACCGCGTTGTTAAATTCAGCAACATTAATTTGCCATGATTTATTAATTTCCGGCTGGAAATACTATTACCGAACGTATTGAAAGGAGGTAATAGTACTTGGCAAATGAAAAAGTATATCATTACTGGAATGGCAAAAATATCTCAGGACAAGACCATGTTGGTAATAAATTTTTAATTGATGAAGGACCGCGCAATAGTACGACTGAGATGAAATATGAAGTTGGCTGTGATACCATCGCCGCCGACGACTTGCAAACGGGTATAGAATACGAATAATAATAAAAAATATTGACCAACCCGCTTTGAAGAGGGTTGGTCATATTACTTTCACTAAAGCTCGGCGCAGCCGGGGTTTTCTAAAAATCAGCCTGTTTTAACATTGCCTAAAATATATGAAATAAATTGCTGAGCCGTTCGGCCGGAACGTCCGGAATGAGAGAGCTCCCACTTAATAGCTTCGGAGCGGAGCTGGGCAGGACAGAGGGCGATATTATGCTTTTTAGCCATCTCTTCAACTATGGTAAGATACTCCTCCTGATTTGGCTGTAAGTAAGTTAATGTTATTCCGAAGCGGTCGGATAAAGATATTTTCTCGTTAATGGTATCGTTGCGATGAATATCACTGTTATTCTCGCTGCGATCATTCCACAATTCCCGAACTAGATGTCTGCGGTTTGATGTTGCAATAATGATGACATTTGCAGGCTTAGACTCAACCCCGCCGTCTAAAACTGATTTTAGATACTTATATTCAACTTCATAATCTTCAAATGACAGGTCATCAAGAAATAGGATGAACTTTTTGCCCCGATTACGTAAAGAACTCATTAGTTCATGCAAGTATTTTATTTGATGCTTAGCTATTTCGACCAGTCTTAAGCCGTCGGTAAAGTAGCGGTTGACCAATGCTTTGACAGATGAAGATTTCCCTGTTCCCCTAGCCCCGACAAGCAATACATTATTTGCCGGTTTGTTAGCAAGGAAAGCCTCAGTATTGCGAATGAGAGTTTCCTTCTGTCGGTCATAGCCGATGATATCCTCAAGCCTAATCTGATCATAGTGTTTGACACCCACTAAGACCCCGTCTTCACTCCAACGAAAGGCGGCGTATTGGGCCATTTCTCCATGACCAAACCTTGTGTAGTAGTCAACCAGTTTCTTGAATATTTTTTCGGCCGGGCAGCTGCCGGTATTGTCTAGGAAATAGTTTGTCATTTCTTCAATTTTAGACGTGATGGTGCAGTGAGTGGGATGGAAATCTTCGAGAAACTCATTGGTTAAGCACCTTAAATCACTTTTTAGAACGTCCTGCAGAATAGAAATATCATGGACAACGGCTTTGAATAGACTCTCGCCTATTGCGCCGCCAGTTGTTTCTACGGTAGTGCTGAAAATATTTTCGTCGTTTAAAATTAAATACATAAGATAGCTTTTTAATGCATTGCCCTGCAGTTGTAGCTGCTCGGCCTTGGTAAGCAGTTCGTGGGTTATTTGGTAACTTATAGACGGAGCATCATTTACAGCTGAGTCTAGCAGCCTATTAAGGATGGTATCGTTTAAGATATTCCGAAAAATGATTAATTTATTAAGTTCAGTCAGGTTTGACATAGCGGACCTCCAAGAAATTTGGGGTTAAGATTCAATAAACTGATCTATAGGAGCACCGGGAGCCACCATCGGATCTACCCGCAATTCAGGATCGATATTAACAATAATAACGGCTGGTGAATTCAAGCTCATAGCCCAGTCAAAGGCTGATACAAATTCATCGGCAGTTGTTACATTCTTGGCTTCAATACCGCACGATGCAGCGAAACCTACAAAATCGAAGTTTTGCGGTAGGATGGTGCTGGAGTAACGTCGGTTAAAGAATAAATGCTGCCATTGACGGACCATACCTAGAGAACTGTTATTTACGATTACGGTAATTACTGGGAGTTGCTGATGAGCAATTGTATAAAGTTCCATACCCGTCATTTTAAAGCCGCCGTCACCTGCTATTAAAACTACTCGCTTATCAGGATTTGCCGCTTGTGCGCCCATAGCAGCCGGTACGCCGAAGCCCATTGTACCAAGACCTCCTGAAGTAAGCCATGACCGGTGGCCGGTAATATGCAGATGCTGAGCTGCCCACATCTGATGCTGCCCGACATCGGTAACCCAAATAACGGGAGTTCTTACGCTTGACATATGACGAGCAATCCAAGGTACGTTGAGGCTGCTTTGTTCGTATTTAAAGCTATATTGCTGCTGCCAGGCGCGAATCTTAGTCCACCACTCGTTAAGATCTTGTGCCGGCCGCGTATCTAAAGTCTTGGCCAGTCTTTCCAGTGAGTTACGAAGTTCGCTAATCAGCATGATATTGGCAGTAATATTCTTATCAATTTCGGATGCGTCAATATCGAATTGGATAACCGTTTTACCCGATACATAACTATTGGTATCACCCGTAACCCGATCACTAAAACGTGTTCCGACAGCCACTACAAGGTCAGCATTGTGAATAGCGTAATTTGCAGCCCGTTGACCGTGCATGCCGGTAAGACCAAGAAAATTTCGGTTATTATGATCTATTGCTCCTAGGCCCATCAGGGTACTGGCGACAGGTATATTTTGACTTTGGATAAAATCCAGCAATTCTTTACAGGCATTTCCGGCAATAACACCACCGCCAATTACCATAATTGGCCTCCGGGCTTTTGTCAGTGCAGCGGCAGCGGTTTTTAAGGCATCATCATGCTCGGGGTGGTAGTCGGCGTTAAGCTGAACAGCAGGTCGCTTAAGCGAGGTTACCTCTGTTTCACCAAGTAATATATCGCGCGGTACGTCGATCAAGACGGGACCGGGCCGCCCGCTGGCGGCAATTGCGAAGGCTAGATGAATAGTTTCGGCTAATTCTTCGATGTTCTTAACCAAAAAGTTATGTTTAGTAACCGGCATGGTAATTCCTGTAATGTCAACCTCTTGAAAGGAATCGCGACCGAGGAGATGCGTCGAGACTTGGCCGGTGATAGCAACAACAGGCGAAGAGTCCATGAAAGCAGTCGCCAGTCCGGTTACTAAGTTAGTCGCCCCTGGTCCCGACGTTGAAATACAAACACCTACCTTACCCGAAGACCTTGCATATCCATCGGCAGCGTGGGCGGCACCTTGTTCGTGTACTGTAAGGATATGCCGAATTGGCGCATCATACAATGCGTCATATAAGGGCATGATAGCGCCGCCCGGATAGCCGAAGACAGTATCTACTCCTTGCTCTAGCAAACATTTGACGATAATAGTGCTGCCCGACATTCTCATGAAATTACCTCCTAATTAGTTGCTTTTAAGCCATGGCATCATAGCTCTTAATTCCTTACCAACAGCCTCGATAGGGTGGGCCGCTTTGCTCCGCCGCATCGCATTAAATACCGGGCGGTTGGCCTGGTTTTCCAATATCCATTTCCGCGCATATTCGCCATTTTGAATTTCGGCCAATATCTTTTTCATTTCTGCCCGAGTGGCATCAGTCACAATACGACTGCCGGTCATATAATCACCAAATTCGGCGGTATCACTGATGGAATGACGCATGGCCGCCAAACCGCCCTCGTAGAAAAGATCGACAATTAATTTCATCTCATGCAAACATTCAAAGTACGCTGATTCGGGCTGGTAACCCGCTTCAACAAGGGTTTCATAACCGGCGCAGATAAGTTCGGTAACGCCGCCGCATAGCACTGCTTGCTCGCCGAATAGGTCAGTCTCCGTTTCTTCAGCAAATGTCGTTCTTAAAACACCGGCTCTAGTGCCGCCAATTCCTCGCGCATAGGCAAGAGCTAAATCGTCAGCCAACCCTGTGCTGTCTTGATGTACTGCCAAAAGACAGGGAACGCCTTTGCCTTCAGTAAAGGTGCGTCTTACGAGATGGCCAGGCCCTTTTGGCGCAACCATAAAAACATCGACGTCATTTGGCGGTTGAATTTGGTTATAGTGAATATTAAAGCCATGGGCAAAAGCAAGGGCTGCATTCTTTTTTAAATTAGGTTTTACTTGCGTGCGATAAACTTCAGCTTGTTTTTCGTCAGGTAGCAGCATCATAACGATATCAGCAGTTTTTACAGCCTCACTTACTGTTGCAACTTTGAGACCGTCATTTATAGCTTTTTCCCAAGATTTGCTTCCTTCGTATAGACCAACTGTTACATTAACGCCACTGTCTTTTAAGTTAAGAGCATGGGCGTGCCCTTGGCTGCCGTAGCCAATTACTGCGACATGTTTGTCTTGTATAAGTTCCCAGTTAGCATCGTGATCATAATAAAGTTTTTTCATATAAATCCTCCTCATAATTGCAGTGTTTTAACTAATATTACAGGCCTAGATAGGTGAAGTGTAACCATGTTCAAGAGATGCTTGAAACCCCATAGTTGACTGAACTGCAGGCGGGGTAACCTCAGCGGTAACTACGTTAAAGAGTTTATCAAGCTGTCTTAAAAGCTGATTAGCGGTTTTGCAATTTCGGATGCTGATATTAACCAGTACATTGCTAGCTTCAGCTGCTGGCTGGACAACAAGGTTCTCGATTAGGTAACCACGGCGGTAAAGCAAGCCAGTAAGGCGGACAAGGGTATCGGGCTGGTCTTTTAAAATAATAGTAAAAGATTGGCTCATTTGAATTCTCCTTTCACTCATTTTTTTTAAAAATATAAAACCGCCCCTGTCGCGCAGCTAATTAGCGCGACAGGGGCGGAAAGTTCCGCGGTACCACCCTGCATTGTACTCTTGATTCACCGGCCAACACCGGCTGCCCTCTAACGCAGGGCGAACGCTTTAACTTATGACATTGGCAACACATAAACGGTAATCCGTCTAAGTACTACCTCATGTATTCAGCAAAGAGTTCGTGGGTGATTCAGATAATCCGCGCCGCGCCGGTTCGCACCAACCACCGGCTCTCTGCAGCGGGTTTTGCAGATAATCCCGTTCCCAGTCATTACTTTTGTGAGTACGATATTCATTTAAATGTACTTTCTCTTAGTACATGTGCTCTGTTGCATTAGATATTGTATACAATGTTACAAAACAACAATTGAAATGTCAATAGCAAACGTTAAAAAAGTACAAGGTTCTAAATATTTTTTTTGACAATTAAGCCGCTTCCGGAATCCTAACTTACTGTCAAGGATTCGAAGCGGCTTAATTCCTGAATTTATTTCGTGTTAACTTATTTAACTACAACAAGCAGCATTTTAAAGTTTTGTCTGGCTTCCAAGCCGTGGGGAATATTGGCCGGCATAACTACGACTTGGCCTGTAGCTGTATTTATCATTTGGTCACCAACGGTAATCTCGGCTCCGCCGTCGATAATGTAAACTAAGGCATCGCCAGGTGCTGAGTGGGTGCTGATTCCTTCGCCCTGACTAAACGCAAATAATGTTATGCTTACCCGCTCGTTTTGAACCAAAGTAAGACTGATTACTTTACCAGGCTGATAATCGATCAAATCAGCCATCTCTAAAGCTTTGCTAAACTCAATGTTTTTAATAAATTTTTGTTCCATATTCAATCCCTCCAGTTAACTTATCTTGATTAGATTATATCATCTAATATATCCAAATAATGTGATTGCCATCACAACTTGGAGATAGAATCATTCTCAAGTATACTTGCGCACTCTTTGTCCCGTATGTAGCAATAGCTGTTTTACATGCATATAACAAACTATCAGAACCAATTGAAAGGGGTTCTCAATAGGAGGATGAAGTGCAAATGTGCGGGATTACTGGAATTGTTGACTGGGAAAGAAACTTAGAAGGTCAAAAACTGGTACTGGAAGCAATGGTAGAAAAGCTAACGGCGCGTGGACCTGATGCTTCGGGTTTTTATATTACGCCGCAGGCTGCGCTGGGACATCGCCGACTTAGCGTAATGGATCCGGCAAATGGGGCGCAGCCCATGATCAGACAGCGTGGAAATCATAATTGTATACTTACCTATAATGGCGAGCTATACAATATGCCCAAGTTAAGGAGTGATCTTGAGGCCAGAGGTTACGTATTTCGGACCAATTGTGACACTGAAGTGCTGTTAACGTCTTACATTGAATGGGGGCTGGGTTGCGTAGAGCGGTTCAATGGTATCTTTGCATTTGCAGTTTGGGACGAACAGAAACAACAGCTGTTTTTAGCGCGGGACCGAATAGGTGTAAAACCGCTCTTTTACACAGTCGGAGCTCATTCCTTTATCTTTGCCTCGGAGTTAAAGGCGCTTTTGGCGCATCCAGACGTAAAACCTGTTATTGATGGTGAGGGGCTTGCTGAAATATTTATGATCGGGCCAGCCCGCACACCAGGTCATGGGGTATTTCGCAATGTACATGAATTAAAGCCAGGTCACTCTATGATCTATGATCATAATGGCGTGAGGATAACACAATACTGGGCGCTTTCGAGTCAGCCGCATGGTGATGATTTCTCAACAACTGTAACAACTGTTGCGGACTTGCTGCATGATACAGTAAAACGGCAGCTTGTAGCCGATGTTCCTGTCTGCACCTTACTGTCGGGCGGTCTTGATTCAAGTGCACTGACGGCGCTCGCAGCCATGTCCTATACGCAGAAAGGCGCGCGCGTAGATACTTACTCAGTTGATTATCGTGATAACGATAAGTATTTTCAGGCCAGCAGCTTTCAGCCAAATGCCGATGCGCCCTGGGTGGAAAAGGTTTCGAGTTTCTTAGGGACCAATCATTACAATGTACTGCTGGATTCACATGAGCTGGCTAAGGCGCTTCCAGCAGCAGCATTATCACGCGATCTGCCAGGCATGGCCGATGTTGATACCTCGTTGTATTTGTTTTGCCGCGAAATTAAAAAAGGCGCTACGGTTGCTTTGTCGGGTGAGTGCGCTGATGAGGTCTTCGGGGGTTATCCTTGGTTTTATCATAAAGATATGATTTGGGCCGACACGTTCCCTTGGGCGCCTAATCCTCAAATTAGGATTGGATGGCTGTCGTCAGAGGTTAAAGACGCTATTGCGCCGCTAGACTATGTTAAAGAACGTTACCGGCAAGCTGTTAATGAAGTGCCGCGTCTTGCGGGGGAAGACAGTGAGTCAGCCAGAATGCGGGAAATATTCTATCTTAGCCTGACTCGCTGGATGCCGACGCTTCTGGACAGAAAAGATCGAATGAGTATGGCCTTTGGCTTAGAAGTCCGGGTGCCATACTGCGACCATCGCCTTGTGGAATATGCTTGGAATGTTCCTTGGGCTATGAAAAATTACCGTAATCGGGAAAAGGGATTGCTAAGGCAGGCGCTTACCGGGATTTTACCGGAGGATGTTTTATGGCGCAAAAAGAGCCCTTATCCTAAAACTCATAATCCGGCCTATTTAGCCACAGTTTCCCGCTGGGCAACTGAGATACTTCAAGACACATCATCGCCCCTTATACCGCTGGTCAATCGTGACAAAATCCTGGAGTTGGCCGGCTCGGATTTCGCAGCTTCAAATATTCCGTGGTTTGGCCAGCTTATGAGCGGGCCGCAGTTATTCGCCTATCTTATCCAGATTGATACATGGCTTCGGGAATATAAAGTTGAAGTAAAATTATAGACGTCGGCTACCCGGAAAAGCGTTTTTAGACAAATTGATTAGCTTGTTGGAAAATATTAAAAATTGGAGTGACTAGTCAGTCGGTTTGTGTTATAATACAAAATATGAAATCTAATTTTCTATTTACGAAGGGATGATGCAAGGGATGAACAAGAAACTGAGAACTTTATTAGCCGCAAGCATGCTGTTAGTTATTCTGGTAGTCGCCGGGTGCGGCGGTGGATCAAGTGCCAAGCGTATAGCGGGACTTTCTGCTGACGGTGTAGTAAAGACTTTCTTTGAAACAGCCAAAGCCGGTAAACTTAGTGAAGCCGCCTTATATGTGTCGCCTGATTCCAAAAGCAACATTTCGACTGTTAAAAAGTTTATGACAGGTCAGTTTGGTTTAGAGCAAATTAAAGATGCGAATCTGCTGTCTGTTAAAAAGGTTGCTGAAAAAGGCGATTATGCTGTAGTTTTAACAACACTCCAGGAAAAGCAAGGCAGTCTGAATGTTAGCGTAAAGCCGGTTGGCCTTATGAAAGTCAGCGGTGAATGGTATATTGTTGACGCCGATCAAATTTATACTGATGCTAAGTATAAAGCGCTTCAACAACTGTTGGCTAATATTTAACATTTATAAATCGCGGGCGGAAAGTGGAAACGAGCGCATTGCGCTTTGTTTAAACTTTCCGCTTTTTGTTAAATGGCTATTATTATTGCTGATTTATTATTAATTTAGTGTAAAATATTCGAAAAATTTTCTTGACAATGGGATATCCTAAGTACTATAATGAATACAAATTGAAAGTCTAAAAGCTGTGAACAGGACGAGTAAATGTGTTAGCTTTAGCTCAGCGAGTCGGTGACCGGGGCAACCGGAGGTGTGATGACCGGCCTAAAGTGCATATTGAATGGACCTGTGAGCTGTCCACCAAAAGCTTAGGCAAGTAGACTGGACCGGCTGCCGCCGTTAACAGGCTAGGGTATCGGACTAGACGTCCCGTACCTGAATAAGAGAAAGCTTTGCTTTCTGAATTAGGGTGGTAACGCGAACCATTTCGCCCCTTGGGGTCGAAGTGGTTTTTTTATTATCCGCCCTGCTTTAGAAATAACCGACGTTTCATTGGAAAGCAGCTTTCTAATAAGGGTGGTACCGCGGCCATTTCGCCCCTTTCACAGGGTGAAATGGCTTTTTTTAATTGGCAAAAAAAGGGGGAGAAAAGATGTTAAAAGATTACTTGGTTCAGGTAATAGCCGGCGAGCATCTTAGCCGCGTTGAAGCTAAGGAGGCTATGAATGTCATTATGTCAGGAAAGGCGAACGAAGCTCAGATAGGCGCCTTCTTAACCGCGCTTAGAATGAAGGGTGAGACAAGTGCTGAAGTGACAGGGTTTGCCGAAACTATGCGAATGCATGCCACGGCTATAAACTGCAGAGCCGATACCATGATTGACACCTGTGGAACCGGTGGTGACTGCAAGGGAACTTTTAATGTCTCAACAGCTACGGCATTTGTGCTTGCCGGGGCTGGGCTCACTGTTGCAAAACACGGTAACAGAGGTGTTTCGAGTTCGTGCGGCAGCGCCGACGTGCTGACCGAATTGGGTGTAGATATTGATATGCCTCCTGAGATGGTAACGCATGCCATTGAAAGTATTAATATTGGGTTTCTCTACGCGCCTGTATTTCATACTGCTATGAAATATGCGGCCAAGCCGCGTAAGGATTTAGGTTTCAGGACGGTATTCAATCTGCTTGGACCGCTTACAAACCCGGCAAAGGCCAGTTGTCAGTTAATCGGCGTCTACGACGGAGCACTTACGGAAAAAATAGCTGAATCACTGCTTGGACTAGGCGTACAGCGGGCCATGGTTGTTAATAGTTTCGACGGTATGGACGAAATTTCAACGGCAGCTCCAACTAAGGTGACAGAGGTTTATAACGGTTCAATCAAATCGTACACAATTTACCCCGCAGACTATGGTTTTACTGCCGGCGGAGTAAATGAATATCAGGGCGGGTCGCCGGCTGATAATGCAGCGATAATCATTTGTCTGCTGCAAGGCGCTCTGGGAGCTAAGCGGGATATCGTGCTGATTAATGCGGCCGCGGCGCTGGTTGTCGGTGGGCTAGCCGAAGATATTCGCGACGGCATAAATATAGCAGCTCATAGTATCGACAGCGGAGCGGCCTTAAGTAAGCTAGAGGCATTAAAGAAGCTAAGCCGGCACTGCAGGGAGGGAAAATTATTATTATAAAAATCTGTGGTATAACTTTGCTGGAAACGGCTCAGCAGGCTAAAGAATATGGAGCAGACCTGATAGGTTTTGTTTTTGCCCCCAGCAGTCGGCAAGTGACGGTTGAAAGGGCAGTTAATATCTGCCGTGAAATCAAGGGAGTCGGCAAAGTAGGGGTATTTGTTAATGCTCCTTTAGGCGAGGTTATCGCTATAGCCCGTCAATGTCGACTTGACTTTGTGCAGTTCCACGGCAACGAGTCTCCCGACTATTGCCGGCAAGTCAAGGTTCCGGTAGTAAAAGCCTTTCAAATAGATAATCAATTCTTGGCCGAGAGAGTTAATAGTTTTCCGGTTGACTATGTACTTTGCGATAGCTTTGTACCAGGGTGCCCAGGCGGCAGCGGCGTGTCTTTCGATTGGCAAAGGGCCGAAACAGCTATGCGGCAGATTAAAGTTCCGGTATTAGTTGCCGGTGGGCTAACAGCCGGCAATGTAGGAACGGCTATCAAGATACTTCAGCCGGCCGGCGTCGATGTTTCCGGCGGTGTAGAAACAAACGGCGTAAAAGACGGTCTAAAGATTAAAGAGTTTATTCAAGCCGCCCGGGCGGCAGAAGGAGTAAACCATGCTTGATAAGATAGTAAGACGAAAAAAAGCCGAGGTTGAGTGTCAGAAAATAACAAATCCGCTTGCCGTTATGCGCTGTCAAATAGAGCGGGGCGAGTTTGCTTTTAGCAATGGTCTTAGTCATGACTGGAACCTAATAGCCGAATGCAAACTCTCATCACCGGTTAAAGGCCGGCTTTCTCAAAGTTATTCGGTTGTTGAATTGGCTGAAATATATACTGCTAATGGCGCAGCAGCACTTTCAGTTCACACTGATCGTCATTTTTGCGGAAAGCTTGGGGATATCAAAGCCGTTAAGCAGGTTTCCAGCCTGCCGGTACTGCGTAAGGACTTTATTATTGATGAATATCAAATATATCAGGCTCTTCATGCCGGAGCTGACGCAATCTTGCTAATAGCCGCGATTTTATCGTCATATCAGCTTGAAAAATATATCGATATTGCGAGTGGATTGGGGCTTGACGCTTTGGTGGAAGTCCATAATCTTGAGGAATTAAAGATTGTTCATAAAACGTCAGCACGGCTGATTGGTATTAATAATCGTGACCTTAGAACTTTCAAAACTAATATAGAAAATACGTTTTCATTGGCACAGTATTTTAACCCGGCAAAAATCTATATCAGTGAAAGCGGGATTAAAAGTGAGGCTGATGCCATACGGCTCAAAAACAGCGGAGTGCGCGGCGTTCTCGTTGGCGAGGGTCTGGTCACCGAGGACGATGTAGCAGCCAAGACTCGCGAAATCTCACTATTAAATAGTAACGGAGGTAATAGCAATGCCTGACAAAAATGGCCGCTTTGGGCAATACGGCGGACGGTTTGTACCCGAGACAGTAATGCCGGCCTTATACGAGCTTGAAGAAAACTATCTAAAATTAAAACAGGCCCCGGCTTTCCGCGAGGAATTAAGGTTTTATCTAAAAGAATATGCCGGGCGTCCTACCGGGCTTTATTTTGCCGAAAAACTTACTGAATATTATGGACGCGGTAAGATCTATCTAAAACGCGAAGATCTGCTGCATACCGGGGCACATAAAATTAATAATGCAATCGGTCAAGCACTTTTGGCTCGGCAGATGGGTAAAAACCGCCTGGTAGCTGAAACTGGGGCTGGACAGCATGGCGTAGCAACGGCAACGGTAGCAGCCTTATTTGGCATGGAATGCAGAGTGTTCATGGGTGAGGAAGATATGAAGCGTCAGGCGCTTAACGTCTTTCGTATGAAACTGCTGGGAACCGAGGTGGTACCTGTTGTTAGTGGCAGCGGCACGCTCAAGGATGCTACAAATGAGGCTATTCGGTACTGGGTTACAAATATACGCGATACACATTATATTATTGGATCGGTTGTGGGCCCTCACCCATATCCGCAAATTGTTCGTGACTTCCAGGCAATTATTGGTGAAGAAACCAAATTGCAGACTAAAGAAATCGTTGGCCGTCTGCCTGATTATGTAGTAGCCTGTGTGGGTGGCGGCAGTAACGCCATGGGCATGTTCTATCCCTTTCGTAATGATAATGATGTAGTTAAGATTGGTATCGAAGCAGCGGGAAAGGGGATAGGGACATATGCGCATGCTGCCTCGCTTACACTAGGCCGCCCTGGGGTTCTGCACGGTGCTTTTAGTTATCTTTTACAGGATGATGATGGGCAAGTTATTCCTGCTTATTCAGTGTCGGCGGGGCTTGATTATCCGGGTGTCGGTCCGGAGCATGCCTTCTTCAAGGACAGCGGGATAGTTTCTTACGAGGCGGTTGATGATGAGGCAGCAATAGCCGCCTTTCGGAGACTTGCGCGGCTGGAAGGAATAATTCCGGCGCTTGAGAGTTCGCATGCTTTGGCTTATCTTGAAGAATTAATGCTGCGAACTGCGCAGAATGATGTAATTGTTGTGTGTTTATCAGGCCGTGGTGATAAAGATGTTCAGATGGCCGCGAGTTTAATGGAGGGATTATAATGTCAAGAATAAATGCCACACTGGCCAATTTAAAAGCGCAAGGCCGCAAAGGTCTAATAGCCTATGTTACAGCGGGCTGTCCCGATTATCTGACTACCTTAGATGCTGTGGAAAAATTGCAACAGGCAGGAGCCGATATAGTCGAGATTGGGATACCATTTTCTGACCCTATGGCCGATGGTCCGATAATCCAAAGAGCCGCTGCCATGGCACTTAAGTCTGGCGCATCAACGTCTAAGACACGTAAACTTATAAAGAATATCCGTACCAAATCAGATATCCCGCTCGTAGTTATGACGTATATCAATACCATTCTTAATTATGGCGTTGACGAGTTTGTAAAGAATTTTGCAGATGCAGGTATAGACGGCATAATCGTTCCTGATTTGCCGCTTGAGGAATGTACGGTACTCGAGAGTGCTTGTCAGCAAAATAGCATAGATTTAATACATTTTGCGGCACCTACTACTACAAGCGACAGAATTGTAAGCATATCGCATAAGGCGTCAGGATTTCTCTACTGTATTTCAAATACCGGTGTTACGGGGGTGCGCGATGTTGATTATGAGGAGATTAATACCGTTATAAGCCTTTTCCGTCAGCATAGCAAAATTCCGGCAGCTATCGGATTCGGTATCGGCAATCCTAAAACTGCCGTTCTTGCGGCACGGCAGGCCGATGCTGTTATTGTCGGAAGCGCAATAATGACCAAACTTATGGACGAAGGGGTTAATGCAGCAGCTCAATTAGTTGCTGATATTCGCCAAGCCCTTGATAAGGAGTATGTATGAAAATACGGCCATCTTATCCTGAATTTAAAGCGGCAGCAGCGCAGTATAATGTAATCCCCGTTCGCGATATTATTGCTGCCGATATGGAAACACCTATTACGGTTTATTATAAGGTTGTCGGCCAAGACCGCGGCTTTATGCTGGAAAGCGCTGAAAGCTCCCGGAATTTCGGACGGTATTCATTTATCGGCGCTCAGCCGTTTGCATTATTCACTGGCAGACCAAAGGCTGCTGAAATTATACAGTCCGGTGTAAGCCTTACTGTTCCCGGAAACCCGCTTGCAGCTTTGGAAAAGTATATGAAAAATTACTCAGCAGCTGAGTTAGATAAGCTGCCGCCGTTCGCCGGCGGCGCGGCCGGCTATTTCGCCTATGAAACCGTAGCTACATGGGAACGGAACCGGTTTATCAAACTGCCGGACGATATGGTTTTAGCTGAATTAATGTTTTGCCGCGTAAATATTGTTTTCGATCATCTTTATAACACTATCGAAATTATTTATCTGGCGGAAGTTTCAGAAGGGTCAGACTTAGAACTGCTCTACCATCAAGCCGTTGACCAAATAAAGGATATAATTTCAAAGCTGCAAAAGCCGCTAAGCGAAGTTAGTGATTTTGCGGTTAAACACAGTATGTCTACTAATAACTATGCTGGGAGTAAAGTCGACCGGGATAAGTATATTGCTATGGTAGAAAGGGCTAAGGAGTTTATAGCTGCCGGAGATGTTTTCCAGGTTGTGCTCTCACAGCGGTTCAGCCGCGAAATTAAATGCCAACCATTTTCAATTTATCGCAGGCTGAGGCGGCTTAATCCATCGCCATATATGTTTTATTTCAATTTTGGCCGTCGTCAGATAATCGGTACTTCCCCAGAAATGTTGGTCAAAGTAACTGACGGCAGAGTAGAGACTTGTCCAATCGCCGGAACGAGGCCGCGCGGCAGAACGTCGACAGAGGATTCCCTGCTTGCCGAGCAGCTGCTTAACGATGTAAAGGAAAAGGCCGAACATGCCATGCTGGTTGATTTAGGGCGAAATGATATCGGCCGGGTAAGCGAACCTGGCACGGTTATGGTCGATCAGCTTATGCAAGTGGAAAAGTTCTCGCATGTAATGCACTTGGTTTCTAAAGTGTCCGGCAAACTTGATTACAAGTACACGCCGATAGCCGCTTTAGGGGCGTGTTTCCCGGCCGGGACAGTAAGCGGGGCGCCTAAGGTGCGGGCAATGGAACTAATCAGCGACCTTGAACGGGAGTATCGCGGAGCCTATGCCGGCGCAGTCGGCTATCTCGATTTTCAAGGCAATATTGATACTTGTATTACCATTCGGACGATGGTAATTGACGGCACTGCAGCGTCTATCCGGACCGGAGCCGGCATTGTTGCTGATTCAATACCGGAAAATGAATACCAGGAAATTAGACATAAAGCCCAAGCTCTATTTAAAGTTCTGGAAGGAGATGACGAAATTGATATTGCTGATAGATAATTATGACTCTTTTGTCTATAACATATATCAGTGCTGCAGTGCTCTTGGCTATGAAGTCCGCACGGTAAGGAACGACCAAATTACTCTGCAGGATATTGAAATATATGGGTATTCGGCGATAATCATTTCACCCGGGCCAGGCAGGCCGGATGCAGCCGGAATGAGTAAGACGGTAATTTCTCATTTCGCCGGCAAGCTTCCTATTATGGGGATTTGTCTTGGTCACCAGGCAATCGGGGAGGTGTTTGGCGGAAAAGTAATTAGGGCAGCGCAGCCGGTTCACGGCAAGACTTCAGATATATACCATAACGGAAGCGGCATTTATAAAGAAATGCCCCAGCCCTTTACAGCCGGACGATATCATTCATTGGTTGTCGACCGGGCAAGCTTGCCTGAGTGTCTTGAGATTACAGCGAAATCAGATGATGATTATATAATGGGGCTGCGCCATAAGAAGTACAACATAGAAGGAGTTCAGTTTCATCCCGAATCGATTCTTACGCCGCAAGGCAAAAAGTTAATTAGTAACTTTTTGCCTGGGGCAAATAATCCCTGTCAGATCTAAACCAATAGGACGATGTTTAAAAAAATCTAAGGAGTTAGAAGGACTATTTGTATTTTGCGAGAATAAATATAAAGTTTGGGTAAATACCTGAGTCTTTCTAATGTTGATTGGGGATAGATTAATGATATATTCGCGCAAAGCGGTGTTTAGGGTCGCCTGTTATCTAGCAGTGTTGACTGCTGCCATAGCCGGTGTGTACAGCATCGGTCTGCAGCGCCTAACGCCGGAGTCCATTCAAAAGCTTGTCTTGGCTTTTGGCTGGTGGGGACCGTTGTTTTATATGGTTTTATTCACCCTTCGCCCGTTATTTTTCTTTCCGTCTGTTGTTTTTATTTTAGCCGGAGCTATGGCGTTCGGACCAATATGGGGTACGCTGTACGGAGTTGTTGGCGCAACACTTGGAGCTTGTTTATGTTTCGGATTAACAAGGCTGCTTGGCCAGGAAAAGATTGAAAAAATGGCAGGCGGGTGTCTTAAACTCAGTAATTTGAATAATTATTCTTCGGCGTATGGCTTTCGCAGCATATTAGTAACACGGCTAGTTCCGGTGTTTCATTGGGATATAGTCAGTTATGCCGCCGGGGTGTTCAATGTTAGGTTTTTAGATTTTGTCGCTGCAACCGTATTAGGTGCTATTCCTGGCGCAGTGGTATATAACTTTTTAGGATACTCGTTAAACCACCTTTTTTCGCCGCTGTTTTATGTATCAATAGCGCTTGTGCTATTAGCAGCCTTTACTCCTTTGTTATACCAAATGGTAAAAAAACGCTAGATTGTAATAGTACAATTAATTCTAAGGCCAGTTACGACGGACTTAGAATTTTTTTGTTTTTTAATTGGTTATTTTTGTAGACATTTTGAGTATGTATTGCATTTTCACAAAGTTAGGGATATAATTGAATTAAAGAGTGAAGTATTTCACATTGAGGGGGGAACGACATGACTTTTGTCAGGAAAGTTCTCACAACGGCTTTTTTCGCGGTATTAAGCCCACTGTACTTACTTTATATTTTTGCTTTATTTGTTCTGGCGCCATTTGGGTTAGCACTATCAAAACCGTTTCGACGCTCTAGTTCTACTCGTATTAGTGAATATGCTGATCGTGAATTGCATTGTTCACTGGACGAAATGTTTACCGCAAGCGGATTTAAAAGGGTTGCGCTGACCTTATTGTTTGCAGTGCTGAGTCCGCTATATATACCGTACATGATATTCATGGTATTAATCTTTTCAATTGCCTCTTTATTCTCAAGACTGTCAAAGGTATACCATAATCGTATAAGTCACAATCTGAAATGGATTATTCATCGAAACAGATTGTAGTGCTTCTGCAGAAATGCGCTATTGGAATAACAATAAAGTTATTCCAATTTTTTTTATGATCCATCTAATATGGCTATCTTTACCACTAAGTGTTTTTGCTGTAGAATCATTGATGGTGGTACAATATATAGTGGTGGTGTTATTATGTTTAAAACTTTAGAACTTGATTGTCGGCTTTATTTAGTTACTGATAGAGAACTTGTAGGCAATAAGGATTTCTATGAAAGTGTAGAGCAGGCTATTAGTGGCGGCGTTACTTTGCTGCAGCTACGGGAAAAGTCTGCTTCGTCGCGGGATTTTTATTTTGTAGCCAAGAAGATAAAAGAGATCGCGGTGCGTTTTAACATACCCTTAATAATTAATGACCGCTTAGACATTGCTCTTGCTGTTGATGCTGACGGGCTACATGTCGGACAGAGTGATTTGCCGGTAGAGGTTGTCAGAAAGCTGCTAGGGCCGGATAAAGTTATTGGTGTATCAGCAACAAATATTACTGAGGCGCTAGCTGCTGAGGAAGGTGGCGCTGACTATTTAGGGGTAGGAGCAATGTTCCCAACGGGAACAAAATCTGATGCAAGCTCGGTAAGCTTGACCGAAATTGAAGAAATTAAACAAACGGTTAAAATACCGGTTGTGGCTATTGGCGGGATAAATGAAGGAAATGCCGCTTCCGTCATGAGAACGGGAATAGATGGTATATCTGTTGTTTCTGCAATATTGGCTAAAGATAATCCTATGCTTGCTGCAAAAAAATTGTTTAAAATTATAGATTCGGTTGTCTGAACAGGCAGCCGATTTTTTTTTTTTGGCCTGGATTTGCCATATATCGAACTACATAACATCAAAGAATTTGTCCATGATATAAGTATAGGTTTAAGCTGCTTAGAAGCCGACAATATCTGAAAATTAGTATTAAATTGTAGAATTGCCAGTAATGATTCAAAGGGAGGGTGCTGTAATTGGAAATTATTGTGTGCATTAAGCAAGTTCCAGGAACTTCTGAAGTTGAAGTAGACCCGGAAACTGGGGTGCTGAAACGCGAGGGTATTGATTCAAAAATGAATCCTTATGATCTGTATGCGTTAGAAACAGCCATGCGCATCAAGGAACAAAACGGAGCCAAAGTAAGTGTTGTCAGCATGGGACCGCCGCAGGCATCGGTAATAATCGAAGAAGCTTTTATGATGGGCGCTGATGAAGGTATTCTTTTATCCGACCGTAAATTTGCCGGCGCTGATGTTTTGGCTACAGCATATACCATCTCTCAAGGCTTAAAAGCTCTAGGCAACCCGGATATAATTATTTGCGGCAAGCAGACTACCGACGGCGACACGGCTCAAGTTGGCCCGGAAGTAGCTGAGTTTTTGGGTATACCTCATATAGCTAATGTTAAAAAGGTTATCGAAGTAAAAGATAAATCGATTACGGTTGAGATGGATATGGCTCATACGGTAGAAATAGCTGAAATGCAGTATCCGTGTTTAATAACTGTTGAAAAAGATGTAGGTCAGCCACGGCTGCCGTCGTTCCGCTTGAAATTAGAGACAAAAGGGCGCAAAATTCCAATTTTGAGCCTGAAAGATTTTCCTGACAAGGATGAAAAGAAATATGGCCTAAACGGTTCGCCCACTCGCGTATTAAGAATATTCTCGCCTGAAGCCAATACCGATCGTGAAACTTGGCGAGGCAGTTCAGATGAACTATCACAAAAGTTAGCCCGTAAATTGCAGGAACTAAAATTTGTCTAGGGGGGACTTAAATGGCCAGAATAGTAGTAAACCAAAGTCTTGTCACAAGCCCTGAAGAATTAATGAAACTTTGTCCCTTTGGGGCAATGGAATGGGATAATGAGTATCTAACAATTAATGCCGCATGTAAAATGTGTCAAATTTGCGTTAAAAAAGGTCCTGAAGGTGTATTTACCTGCGAAATTGATGAAGAAGCACCGGCTATTGATAAGGGTAAATGGCGCGGCATTGCTGTTTATGTTGATCATTTAGAGGGCGACATTCATCCTGTTACGCTCGAGTTAGTAGGCAAAGCTAAGGAAATGGCGGCAAAAATCAATCACCCGTTTTATTGTGTATTTATGGGTACCAATATTAAGGATAAAGCCAACTTACTATTAAACTATGGTATTGACGAAGTCTTTGTTTATGATGATCCTGAGCTTAAACATTTCCGGATTGAACCGTACACTGCTGTTATGGAAGACTTTATTAATAAGATTAAACCAACAATTGTGTTGGTTGGCGCTACCAGTATCGGGCGGTCGCTTGCCCCAAGGGTTGCCGCACGGTTCAGAACAGGTCTTACAGCTGACTGCACGGTGCTCGATGTTGATGAAAACACTGACTTGGCTCAAATACGCCCAGCTTTTGGCGGTAATATAATGGCGCATATTTATACTCCGAACAACCGGCCGCAGTTTGCTACGGTGCGTTATAAAGTATTTTCCGCTCCGGAAATTGACTGTGAGGCTAAAGGTAAAGTTACAGTCTGTGATATTGCCAAAGAAAAACTTGCTTCCGGCATAAAAGTGCTCGAAGTACGAATGAAAGAAAAAGTCAAGAGCATCGAGGATGCTGAGGTAATTGTTGTTGCCGGCAGTGCAGTTAAAAAAGCCGAAGATCTTGAAATGGTTAAACAACTTGCCGATAAATTAGGCGGCATGGTAGGTGTGACTAGACCGCTGATTGAGGCTGGCTTAGCTGATCCTAGACTTCAGATAGGGTTGAGCGGTCGTACCGTTAAACCTAAACTTATAATTACCTGCGGCGTTGCAGGCGCTATCCAATTTGTAGCCGGTATGGACAAGTCTGATTATATTGTAGCAATTAATACTGATGAAAATGCTCCTATCTTTAATGTTGCCCATTATGCGATAGTTGGCGATATGTTCGAGATTATTCCCAAACTAATCCAGCAGCTTGACGCAAAGGCAAATGCAGCGGCAACAAAATCTGTTTGTTAGGAGTGAACATGCATGAATTATAAAAAAATCGATCAAAAAGATATAGATTTCCTAACTTCGGTCTGTGGTAAAGACCGGGTATATACTGGCACAAATATCCATGAAACCTATAGCCGTGATGAGCTGGTGCATGCTAACAAATATCCCGAGGTGCTTGTTGAAGTCTTAACAACTGAAGAAACTTCAAAAATAATGAAATATGCGTATGACAATAATATTCCGGTAACGCCGCGCGGACAAGGAACTGGCCTTGCGGGTGCAGCTGTCGCACTTCACGGTGGGATAATGCTTAGTACTGCAAGAATGAATAAAATCCTGGAATTAGACGAAGAGAATTTAACGCTTACCGTTGAACCTGGTGTACTGCTCATGGAGATTTATGAGTATGTACAAAAGCATGATCTTTTCTACCCGCCCGATCCCGGTGAAAAAAGTGCCAGTATCGGCGGCAATATTAATACTAATGCCGGCGGCATGAGAGCTGTTAAATATGGCGTAACCAGGGACTATGTTCGGGGCTTGGAAGTAGTCATGGCAAATGGAACAGTGTTCGAGCTTAGCGGCAAAAACGTTAAGAATAGTTCCGGTTATGCAGTAAAAGACCTGATAATTGGTTCCGAGGGTACGCTTGGGATTGTCACAAAAGCAATACTAAGATTATTACCATTGCCTAAGAGCACCCTAAGCTTATTAGTTCCCTTCCCAGATTTGCCAAAAGCAATTGAAACTGTGCCCAAGATAATTAAGTCCAAAGCAATTCCAACGGCAATTGAGTTTATGGAGCGTGACGTTATTTTAGCGGCTGAAGAGTTTTTAGGTAAAGAGTTTCCGCATAAATCAGCCGCGGCATATCTTCTCTTGACCTTCGACGGCAATAAAAAAGAAGAATTGGAAGATGCCTACGAAAAAGTAGCGCATATCTGTCTTGATAATGGGGCCTATGATGTGCTTATTTCTAATACTCAGGAACGGCAAGAATCAATTTGGAAAGCTCGCGGTGCCTTCATGGAAGCAATTAAAGGCTCGACTACTGAAATGGATGAATGCGACGTTGTTGTACCAAGAAATAAGGTTGCTGAATTCGTAAAATATACTAATCAGCTTCAAGACCAATTTGATATTGCCATTAAGAGCTTTGGTCATGCCGGCGACGGCAATCTTCACGTATATGTTCTTCGTGATGATTTAAGCAAAGAAGAGTGGGAAAAACGGTTAAATGGTGTATTTGATGCTATGTATAAACGCGCTAAGGAATTAGGCGGCGAGGTATCGGGCGAGCATGGAATCGGCTGCGCTAAAAAACCGTACCTTGAATCGTCGGCTGGTAAGGAATATATGAAACTTTTGAAAGATATCAAGCTGGCCTTCGATCCGAAAAACATCCTGAATCCCGGTAAGGTTTGTTAAATAGGTGGCTGCCGTACGCAGCTTTCAAGCTAATCCCTAATTTAAGACATATGGAGGTGATAATGTGGCAAGAGATGTAGTGTGTAATGTGCGGAATTGTAAGTTTTGGGAAAGTCATCGCTGTTCAGCCGATGCTATTCAAGTTAGTGTCGATGGCGGCGGTGATAAGGCCGGATACCTTGCTGAAACAAATTGTCGTACCTTTGAAAAACAAATTTAACATCCAAAAAATAACCTTCCAATCTGGGAAGGTTATTTTTTATTGGTCCCTAGATATGGACAATCAGTGACTTACACTATAAAATAGTGTAGAATGGAGAATTTCTGTACTTGTTAGACATTATTTCCTTTAATTTAAAAAGAAAGAAGATTGATAAATGATTAGTATAAGTAAATTGCTTTGCGATACAGAAAATTTCGGTGACAGCCTGCGCTATGCAAAAGGCGTTCATGGCCAGAAACATGGAGCGGCTGCTGGAATGGGGCCGGTAGTAGCTTGGAATATTACCCGAACTTGTAACTTAAAATGCGTACACTGCTATTCAAGTTCTGACGCGCAAAAATATTCCGGTGAACTTACTACCGCTGAGGCTAAAAAATTTATTGATGACTGCGCCGAATTCAAGGTGCCGGTGCTGCTGCTGTCAGGCGGGGAGCCGTTAATTCGCCCGGATGTTTTTGAACTTGTTGAATATGCCAAAACACGTGGTATTCGGACAACCTTTTCGACTAATGGTACCCTTATTGATATGGAAACTGCTAAACGGATTAAGGCGCTTAACGTTGGCTATGTCGGTATCAGTCTCGACGGCCTAGGTGAAGCTAACGACAATTTCCGCGGCAAAGCGGGCGCATTTGAAAAAGCTCTGCAGGGTATTCGCAACTGTCTGGCGATTGGGCAGCGTGTAGGACTGAGATTTACTATCAACCGTTACAATTTCCATGACTTAGAGAATATTTTCAAATTAATCAAAGAAGAGCAAATCCCCCGCGTTTGTTTTTATCACCTTGTTTACTCCGGACGCGGCTCGCAAATGATGCAGCATGACATCAGTCATAACGAATCTCGTGAGGCTATGGATATAATAATGCGATACGCTGAAGAATTTGGGGATAAGTGCGAGATTCTGACCGTTGATAATCACGCCGACATTGTATACTTATATTTAAAATATCTCGAAAAAGATCCTGTTCGCGCCGGTAAGATTATGGAACTAATGCAGCGCAATGGGGGTAACCGTTCGGGGATTGCCTTTGGTAATGTTGATCCGCTGGGAAATGTTCATCCTGACCAATTTACCCAGAACCACACCTTTGGTAATGTCCGCGAGCGGGCTTTCGGCGATATCTGGACTGACTGTACCCAACCTATTCTGGCGGGATTGAAAGACCGTAAACCGCTACTTAAAGGGCGGTGTGCCAAATGTAAGTGGCTTAGTGTTTGTAATGGCAATTTTAGAGCGCGTGCTGAGGCCGTCTCTAATGATTTTTGGGAATCCGATCCGGCTTGCTATCTAACTGACGAAGAAATCGGAATATAATGCTCTAGGTGAGGGACCTGCTGTTTTAGAGTTTTCTAAGACAGTTAGGTCCTTTTTGAAAAAATTAGCATATTTGCAGGATTTTTGTAATTAAAGTTAAAATAATGTAAATTAAGTAATTTTTCTCTGGATAAATCGGTTTGGTTGATTAGAAGCATGAAAGGGTGAGAAAAATGCCATCTGAGGTAAGAAAAGTTATTATCGATGATGTTAGACCTGGCATGATCCTTGCAAATGATTTAGTCTCGTCCCGTGGTATTGTTATGTTGAGCGAAGGCACTGTTTTGGCAGAACACACTATTGAGCGTATTAAGTGCTGGGGGTTCAGCCATCTCGACATTGTCGACGATACTAATGAAGTCAGTTGTCGGTGCACTGCTAAGTTGGATTTTATTGACAAATACACTAGTCTTGTTGATAAAGTCAAAGAGGCTTTTCAAGGCGCCCGCTACTGCAAGCGAATTCCGCTTGATCAATTGGAATATTTAGCGGATCAAGTAACAGGTTCGCTTGTCAGTGCACGGGGGGTAATTAATTCTCTTCACATATTGCGGCTGGTTGATGACTATACATTTCAGCATTCGGTAAATGTCGCCACCCTAAGCGGGTTGTTTGGCCGATGGCTTGGGATTTCCGAGCCCGAACTAAAGAAATTAGTATTTGCCGGACTCCTCCATGATATTGGCAAGACACAGATTCCATTGGCTATTCTTAATAAACCAGGAAGATTAACCGATAGTGAGATGGATATAATGAAGGGGCACGCTTTACAAGGGTTTGAGATATTGAAAAAGTCCGGTCTTGACTCAAACATTATATTAGAAGGCGTTTTTGCCCATCATGAACGTCTTGACGGCAGTGGGTATCCGCGTGCCCTTAAAGGTAGCCACATTAGCCAAGCGGCTAAAATTATTGCTATCGCCGATATTTATGATGCAATGACTTCAGACCGAGTTTATCGTCGCAGTGTAACGCCATTTGCGGTTATTGAAACTTTGTGTAATGAGATGTTTAACAAGCTTGATCCAACTATGTGCACTGTTATTTTAAATTATCTTCAGGACTTCTTTATTGGCAATATTGTTCTACTTAATGACGGCCGTCAGGCCGAGGTAATTTATGTAGATAAAACGCGCGAATCGCGTCCGGTCGTCAAGACAACTGAAGGGGATTATCTTGATTTAGAGCAGAATCGGGAAGTTACAATAGTTGAAATTATAAATTAGAGAAGCGCCGGCAGCCGCCGGCGCTTCTTAACAGGTTATAATATTTTTGTCTTGCAGCCACTGTCTAACTTGGTGTACATCGTTTTCGTCGGCTGGTGGAATACCGGGCAAAGGGTAAGGTTTGCCTAACTGATCCCATTTACTGCGCCCTAGCGTATGATAAGGCAGCAGCTCAACCGCAACCAACTGGGGAAGTTTACGGATGATTTTGCTCAAGTCGGTAATTTCAGCATGGCTGTTATTTATTCCGGGGATAATTACATAACGGACGGTAACCTTACTTAATGATGCTGCTAAGTTAAGGTTATTAAGGATAAGGGCATTATCTTTACCGGTAAGTTTTCGGTGGGTTGCGCTGTTGGCTGCTTTTAGGGAAAATAAGACAGCATTGCTATAAGGCAGAACTTTACGGATAGCGTTTTGCGGCGCATAGCCTGACGTATCTAAGGTCGTATGGACGTTTTCACGGCGGCAATGTTTAAAGAGTTCGGCAACGAAGTCGGCCTGCAGCAAGGGTTCACCGCCGCTTACGGTTATTCCGCCATTTGAGGCATCATAAAAACGCCGATAACGCCTAATATCCTTTAGTATTTCTTCAACGGAAATTGTATTCCGGCCTTGTTCCCAGGTATCGGGGTTATGACAGAATTCACAGCCTAACTCACAGCCGGACAAAAACAGTACATAGCGAATGCCGCGTCCGTCAACAGCGCCAAATGTATCAATTGAGTGATAAAACCCCTGCAGCATTGTACTATTCTCCATACTCAGACCGCTCGGAAGAAGGTTCGGCTTAAGACTTCTTCTTGCTGTGGGCGGGTCAGTTTGATAAAGTTTACAGCATAACCGGAGACTCTAATAGTTAGTTGGGGATATTTTTCGGGATGATTCATAGCATCAAGCAAAATTTCACGTTCAAGAACATTGACATTAATATGATGCCCATTTTGCGCAAAATAACCATCGAGAAGAACGGTTAGATTTGTTATTCTTGCATCAGGGGTTTTGCCCAAAGCGGGAGGGACAATAGAGAAGGTATAGGATATACCGTCGCGGCAGTTATTATAATCCAGTTTGGCAACCGAATTCATTGCCGCAAGCGCGCCGCGTTTATCACGACCGTGCATGGGATTAGCGCCAGGGGCAAGAGGTTCGCCAGACTTGCGGCCGTCCGGTGTTGCGCCTGTCTTACGGCCATACATGACATTTGAAGTAATGGTAAGAATTGATAAGGTATGTTCTGCATTGCGATAAGTTGGATGCAGTTTAAGTTTTTTATTGAATTCTTCAGTAAGTTCTACAGCAAGCTTATCTACAGCGTCATCATCATTGCCATAGCAGGAAAAGTCGCCAGTTACGGCAAAGTCTACTGCGATACCGCGATCATCACGAATTGGTTTTACACGGGCAAATTTGATAGCACTCAGCGAGTCAGCCGCAACTGATAATCCGGCTACGCCAAAGGCCATTACGCGGTTGACATCAGAGTCATGAAGGGCCATTTGCGCGCGTTCATAAGCATATTTATCATGCATGTAATGAATTAAATTTAGTGTATTTACATAAGTTTCAGTCAGCCAATCAAGGACTTTGGAATAGTTCTGGCGCACTGTTTTGTAGTCGAGATAATCGTCCTGGAGAACTGGGATACCGTCGATAAGCTGGATACCGGTTTTTTCATCGCGTCCGCCATTAATAGCCAGCAGCAGGGCTTTGGCAAGGTTTGCTCTGGCGCCGAAAAATTGCATCTGCTTACCAACCTTCATAGCTGAAACACAGCACGCAATAGCGTAGTCATCACCATAAAGCGGGCGCATTAAATCATCATTTTCGTATTGAATGGAACTTGTCGCAATCGACAACTTGGCGCAGTATTCTTTGAAGTTTGCCGGCAGTTGAGCTGACCATAGAACTGTAAGGTTCGGCTCCGGCGCTGGTCCAAGATTCGTCAGTGTGTGGAGAATGCGGTAGGAAGTTTTGGTAACAAGCGTCCGGCCGTCGGTACCTTGGCCGCCGATGGCTTCAGTAACCCAGAGGGGGTCGCCGGCGAATAGGTCGTTATAATCAGGGGTACGAAGGTGGCGGGCTAAACGCAGCTTAATCACCAATTGATCAATAAGTTCCTGGGCCTCGCTTTCGTGTAGGGTTCCGTTGGTTATATCACGTTCGATATAGATATCGAGGAAAGTAGATACTCTGCCAAGCGACATGGCAGCGCCATTTTGCTCTTTAATAGCGGCTAGATAGCCAAAATACAACCATTGTACAGCCTCCAGAGCATTTTCCGCCGGACGGGTAATGTCAAAGCCATAGCTTTTTGCCATAACCGCCATATCGTTAAGTGCTGAGATTTGGGCCGCTATTTCTTCCCTTGCGCGAATGGTATCATCTAACATCGGTTGGCGGGCAAGTTCAATTAAATCATTCTTCTTATCGGCAATCAGACGATCAATGCCATAGAGAGCGACACGGCGATAATCGCCAATAATCCGCCCACGACCGTAAGCATCGGGCAGGCCGGTTATGAGGCCGACTTTTCGAGCTTGTTTCATTTCAGCGGTGTAACAGTTAAATACCGCAGTGTTGTGGGTAATGCGGTGATTATGATAAATTTCGCTGATTTCGGGATTAACTGTGCGATTATAAGCTGCGGCCGCCTGTTCAGCCATGCGGATACCACCGTTGACAATCAGGCTGCGTTTAAGGGGTTCATCAGTCTGAAGGCCCAAAATTATTTCGAGATTTTTATCAATAAAGCCAGGTTGATGGGAGGTTAGGGTCGAGACCTTATCAGTGTCAATTGACAGTACGCCGTTGTTTAAACGCTCCTCTTTCAAAAGGCTGGAACATTTTTCCCATAGATTAATTGTGCGGGGCGTTGGCCCGGATAGAAAACTATCATTGTCCAAGTAAGGCGTATAATTGCGCTGAATGAAGTCCCTAACATCAATTTTTTCGTTCCATAAACCGGTTGTGAAGCCTGTCCATGCTTTCATATCGATTCCTCCTTATTTCACAACGAATTAAACACAGAAAACCGCCTGGGTATAGATTACTATGCCCAGACGGTCGGCTTATTTACCTAATACAGTTCATGTGGTTGATTCCACTTATCCGTCAGTCCTGTATCAGCGCTATTTAATATTTTACTTGCAATTTCATTATAGCTATTCTATCGTTATATCGTCAACAATAAATTTGACGATAAAGAAAATATTTTAGCGAAGGTTGTGCATATGACTCAATCGCAATTTTTACGGGGTACATTAATCCTAGCAGCCGCTGGAATGGTCGTAAAGGTAATCGGTTCATTAAACTGGATTATTTTATCGAGGGTTTTAGGCGGTGAGGGTATTGGCTTGTACCAACTGGCTTTTCCTATTTATCTATTGGCTTTAAGTGTGTCATCGGCCGGGATACCGGTAGCGATTTCAATAATGACGGCTGAAAAAGCTGCTCAAGGTGATTACTCCGGTGCAAAAAGAATATTTAGGCTTTCACTTATTGTACTTACGATTACTGGCCTAATATTAAGCTTAGCACTGTTCTTTGGCGCTGACTGGTTAATTTCACATCGGTTTATTCGCGACCCTCGGGCGTATTACTCACTGATAGCATTAGCGCCGGCGATTTTTTTTGTAACGATTTTATCGAGCTTTCGTGGCTACCTGCAAGGCTGGCAGATAATGACGCCGACGGCGGTATCGCAGATACTTGAGCAATTATTCAGAGTAGGCGCAATGCTTTTTTTTGCTAGTTTGCTATTACCCAAAGGACTGGAATATGCTGCCGGTGGTGCCAGTCTGGGGGCAGGCTTTGGTGCAGTGGCCGCTTTAGCAGTCCTTATTTACTATTACTTGCGGCTCAATCGGAAATTGAAAAACAAAACAAACAATCTAATCCAGGCTAATCAACAAGAGTCAAGTTATGAAGTAATTAGGCGAATTATGAAATTGGCGCTGCCCGTTTCGCTATCAAGCATAATGTTGCCAATAGTTGCGAATTTTGACCTCTTTATAGTTCCGGCCAGACTTGAGACGGCCGGTTATAGCGTAGAACAGGCTACAGAGCTATTTGGTTATTTAACAGGCATGGCGATTCCGCTGGTAAATCTCTTTACTATACTAACAGCATCGTTGGCGACCAGTTTGGTGCCGGCCATTTCGGAAGCCTATTCTTTAGGGGATCGTGCCAGAACTTATCAGCGGACAGCTGCAGCCATTAGGCTGACAAATCTTGTCACAATTCCAGGAGCAATTATTCTCTGGCTGCTGGCCGAACCAATAGCAACACTGATTTATCACGCGCCTCGGGCCGGTGCTCCCATCGGCGTTTTAGCAGCAGGTGTGTTTTTGCTAGGTATCCATCAAGTAAGTACAGGAATACTGCAGGGCATGGGCCGGACGAGTATACCTGTAGTCAATATGGGGATAGCCGCAATTGTCAAGGTGACGCTTAATTGGACGCTTACTGCTATACCGGAACTTGGTATTAAGGGCGCAGCCTGGGCTACTGTATTCGATATAGGTGTAGCTGCTATCTTAAACATGTACTTTGTCCGTAAATACACAAATTTTACGATCGACTTAGTCAGCCTTTCCAAAAGTATAGTGGCAGCAAGTATAATGGGGATTTGCATTTTTGGCGTTTATCAAGCAGTGCTCCAAGCTGCTCAAAGCAACGGGATTGCGGCCGCGTCGGCAGTGTTTATAGGCAGTGTCGTTTATGTTTTTGTGTTAGTGCTTATCGGTGGCATTGATGAACGTGATATCCAGAGAATACCGGTCATAGGTACTAAGCTTGGGCAATTTATTCGAATGATTGGTCTAATTAAAAATAGAGACTAGTTTAAGCAGGATTTTGAAGGAGTTTTTTTAGTTATCGCCTTTGTTAGTGGGTAATAAAAACCGGCCGTTTGGCCGGTTTTCTGCATAGTGTTAAAATCTGTATACCATTGTGCCCAGAACATGGTCGAAAGGAACAGAGCCGATGTGGCGACTGTCACTGCTGTTGTTGCGGTTATCACCCATCACAAAGACGTGCCCTTCGGGAACGGTAACTTTTCGGTCAGAACTATAGAGCATCGGCTCTTTAGTATAAGGTTCGCTTAGAGCAATTCCATTTCGGTATACTTTGCCATCTTTAAACTCTAGGACATCGCCGGGTTTTCCAATTATACGCTTAATCCAAACGCTATGGTCGGCATCAATAATCGGTTTGTAGGCATTTAGATAAGTGGTTACCGGCTGCATCAAATCATCCTTTAAACTTCGCTCACGGTGAACGCGGCTATCGATTACCACAATATCGTTATAATCAGGGGCTTTACTAAGTGTGTGCGATAGTTTTGATATAATGATGTAGTCTTGATCCTGAAGTGTCGGCTGCATTGAAGGTCCAGCTACTCTTGTCGGCTGGAATATGAAGGCGTTTATAAAAATCGCAATGACCAACGCAACAGCGATACTCCCAATCCAGTCAAATATTTCATTGAATATTTTCATACTGTAAATCCTCCCTGCTTGATTGTCATGCAACCAAGATATTCAAATTTTATCACTAATCTAAACTGGTGACAACAAGCAAAGGAATTATTGACCAGTGTAAATAGTGGGAGGATTTCGCCATGCTACATAGTCATTAGTCTTTTTTCAAATTGGATTGGTTCGGGCAAACAGTCAACTGTCCACCAAGGTGTGTGCTGAGCAAGCTCAGCGAGTGAATACGATCCAGTGGCAACAGCGATGGTCTTAGCGCCGATCGATTTGCCGCAGCGAATATCGTTAGGGGTATCGCCAATTACAAAGATATCTTCAGCTTTAATACCAGGGTAGCGTTTAGTTGCCTTGGCAAAGGCGTCGGCTGCTAAGTCTAGCCGGTCAGGGCAAGTATCACCGAAAGCGCTTACCGAAAAGTCAAAGTATTGCGCAATACCGTATCTTGCAAGTTTAGCCTTGGCTCCAAGTGTCGTATTACCGGTTAAGAGGAGGGATACAAACTCGCGGTGGCCATGAAAATGATCAAGTAATTCATTTATATTAGGCATTAGCTGGCCTTTTCGAGCGGAAAGGTGGTCTGGGAGTACTTCTTCATAACGCTTGATAAGCGCTGCGACCTCATGCGGCTCAGCATCACGACCTGTGAATAGCTTAATAACTTGCCCTGAAATATAGCAGTCAGTCATGCCGGCTGTTTTAATCGAACTTAAGTCGAGGCTGGCGTCTAATATTTCCTCTATAGCCTGTTGAAAGGCGTAAAGACCGGCTCGGTCAGTTTTCATAAGTGTACCGTCAATATCCCAAAATAAGATTTTCAAAAATATTCCTCCTGTGGTTATATTTTGTATATAATTATTATAGCATAGGTGAAAAAGTAGAGAAATTAACGACTGTTAGTTGTCAGGTAAAAGTTTATTAAATTTTTGATATAAAGTTTTCAGATTAAAAGATAGACGACAACGAAACTGGGGAGGGATTCCAATGCCACAATATGTAGAAAAGCGGTATTGTATTGAAGAAGTTCTGCCGGGAATGATTCTCGGGGAAGATATCAATGACCGGAATGGTAAGATCATTCTTACCAAGGGAGCCATCCTAACGGAAAAACTTATAAGGCTATTAGACAACTGGAATGTACCTCATATTACAGTCCGTGAAAAGGCCGCTGAGCCTGTGAAGAGTTATAATTCAAGCGCTTGAGAAATTAGAGAGCTTTAGACGAAGTTATAGCGAGGCAGTAACTCTGATAAAACGAGCGTTTGAGACGACTAAGGGTAATAAAGAAATTCCCATTAAGGATTTGTTGGTATTAGTTGATGATAAGATTTTTAGGTTTATAGATGAGCCAGGTATCTTTAATCACTTATATCAAATTGAACGTAAGGAATCTTACCTGTATCATCATTCGCTTGACGTAGCTATTATTTCCGGAATCTTGGCGAGATGGCTTGAATTGCCTAACCAGGACGTTAACGATGTTGTTTTAGCCGGACTGCTGCATGATATCGGAAAGGTGCTCGTTCCTAGCGGAATCCTCGATAAGCCCGGCAAATTGACCCCAGAAGAACAAGAAGCTATCATGCTTCATTCATCTTATGGCAGTAAATTAATTAAGAAACTTAAATATATTTCCAATAAAGTGAATCTTGCAGTATTCCAACATCATGAACGAGTTGACGGCAGCGGTTATCCATTGAAAGCTTCCACCGAAAAAATTTACCTTCCGGCTAAAATCATTGGTATTGCCGATGTATATGGCGCTGTTACGTCGAATCGAGTATATAAACAGCGGATATCCCCTTTTGATGCAGTAGGAGTTTTAGAAGATATGATGGGGAGTCTTGATATAAGTATTTGTATGGCATTTTTAAATAATATTAAAGATTGCTTTATTGGAAATAATGTCTTGCTAAGTGATAGACGCGAGGCAAAGGTTATATATTGGTCTAAATTTAAACATGCGAGGCCGATAGTTCAGACTATAGACGGTGAGTGTTTCTCGCTTGAAAAAACTCAAGTTAATATTGTTGATTTTCTGGGGTAAATGATCGAAAATTAAAATGCATTATTTATAGCTAGAAAAAAATAAATTATATGTTGACATAATTATGAGTAAATGCTATTATATAAAAGTCGCCGCGAGATGCGGAATAAATTGCCAAGAAAAAAGGCGTTGACAATGCTGCTGAAAAGTGATAAAGTATTAACTCGTCGGCAGTAACGACATGTTCCTTGAAAACTGAACAATGTAAGATAAGAATTATGCCAGATGTGCGGTGCTTTTCGAAGCACACAATTAATTCCTAAGGTTGCGGAAGTAGCTCAGTGGTAGAGCATCGCCTTGCCAAGGCGAGGGTCGCGAGTTCGAATCTCGTTTTCCGCTCCAAGATATTTTAGAGCCATCAAGGCTCCAATAATATAACTTTATTGGAGAGTTTGATCCTGGCTCAGGACGAACGCTGGCGGCGTGCTTAACACATGCAAGTNGAACGA
>JGI24708J26588_10000054_pt1 | contig 76566 bp, 71 predicted proteins | sample BioPla1DNA2_FD_26588 | JGI IMG/M metagenome (IMG submission 26588) | reverse complement strand
ACCCCATACTTTCGCATAGGGTAACTTTTTAACATACTTTCATTACCACATAAATCTGTATCCTATGATACTAACCCCATTATATTTTTAATACTCATTATTTCTTTGATCTTGATTGGATGACCTCACTTTTAAGTTGTGTCCCTGGCGGAGTTAGTGAGATGAGCATTATAGCTATGGATTTAAATGCGGATGCAGGAATAGTGACTGTAATGCAGACAGTTAGATTGATAGGTACATTAATTGTTTTTCCTTATTGGATTACTAGACTTACAGATGATGAAAATGGAAATCATGAAAGTATAAGTTTAGATGATAGTATAAACAAAAGTTTTTTAGATAAGATAATAAAAAGTAAAAATCAAAAAATTATTTTTACTATGATAGTAGCTATAATTAGTGGGTATATTGGATATTTAAGTGGTATACCTGCGGCTAATATGATGTTTCCTATGTTAGTTATTGTATTTTTAAATATTAATACTAATGCATGTATAGTTACAAAAGATGAAAAACTAGTAGCTCAAATTATTGCGGGTTCTACTGTAGGAACTACTATAAATGCATCTATATTTGTATCTTTAAAAAATATGATTATTCCAATATTAATATTATTAGTTAGTTATTTTTTAATTAATATAGGATATAGTATTTTGTGTGAAAGAAAAAAATTACTTGATAAAAAATCAGCTATGTTTGCAAGTGCACCAGGAGGTGCTACTGATATGACTTTAATTGGAGCTGATTTAGGAGCAGATCTTACAAAAACAGCTTTGATACAATCATTTAGAGCTGCATATGTAGTATCTGTAATGCCAAACTTAATTGTTTTATTTGTGAAGTATTTTGGAGAGATTTTATGAATTTACTTTTAGATTTATATTTAACATGGTTTAAATTAGGATTATTCACTTTTGGAGGAGGTTATGCAATGTTGCCTTTAATCCAAAGAGAAATAATCGATAATAAAAAATGGGCAACTGAAGAAGAAGTTATGAATTATTATGCAATAGGGCAGATAACTCCAGGTATAATTGCAGTTAATACGGCTACTTTTATTGGTTATTATAAAAAAGGAATTATTGGTGGTATTATTGCAACACTAGGTGTAATAAGTCCTTCTTTAATAATAATTACTTTAATAGCAGATTTAATTAATAATTTTTCTGAATTGATTATTGTTCAACATGCATTAAGCGGAATTAAAGTTGCGGTTACTTGTTTAATGCTTGTTGCAATTAAAAACTTATATAAATCAAATGTTAAAGATAAGGCTAGTTTGTTAATTGCTATATCTACTTTTGTTTTATCTTATTTTACAAGTATATCAACAACATTATTAGTTGTTAGTGCAGGTGTTGTTGGAATAGTTTTTACAAAATTAAATCTATTTAGAAAGGACAAATCATGAATACATTTATCCTTTTAATATTTGAATTTATTAAAACAGGTTTATTTGCGGTTGGTGGAGGCTTAGCAACCATTCCATTTTTAAATGAGATGTCTATTAAATATGGCTGGTTTACTAGTGATATGCTTACAACAATGATTGCTGTATCAGAATCAACACCAGGAGCAATTGGTATAAATATGGCTACTTATGTGGGTTATCATATGTTTGGAATAAAAGGAGCTATAGGAACTACACTTGGTTTAGTGTTTCCTAGTATTGTAGTTATTACCATAATTGCAAATATGATGGAAAAGTTTCAAGATAGTAAACTTGTAAAAGATATATTTAATGGATTAAAGCCTGCAGTAATAGGGTTAATATTAGCTGCATGTATGGGTATATTTATCAGTTCATTATTTAATAAAGATTATTCTTTAAAAGTTTCTTCAGTTATATTATTGATTTTGTTATTGTTTATTCAAAATAAATATAAAAAAATTCATCCAATATTTTTAATAAGTCTAGCCGCAATAATAGGAGTAGTGTTTAAACTTTAACACTACTCCTGTTTTTAATTTATTTTATTTTTTTATTAATTCTTCAATGTGTTGTCCTTGTTTTAAAGTAAGAATTGTTTCATCACCATTTAATGTTGTTAACTTATATCTTTTTACAAGAAATGCTGATGTTTTTTCTAATGATTTAATAGATTTTATTCTAATTAATTTAGCCTGTAAAACTAAATGAGTTTTATTATAGTAATAAGTATTTAGTGAAAGGTTATTTATTAGTTCAGATACACCTAAAAAAAACAACATAATTCCTAAACTTATATTATCTGTATTTTTATAATTAAATCCTGTAATTGCTAATAAAACACTTAGTAATAATATTCCTATTATTAAATAAGTAGATATTTTAGATGCTTCAACTTTAGTATATTTTGATAAGTCTATGTTTTCTAATTGTTTTATATGCTTTTTTAATCCATTAATGGTTAATGCTAAATATACAATACCTATGATAGTTCCTAATATAATCATTGTCATAATTTTTCTCCTTTATTATTGTTATTTATATATTTTTAATTATATTTATTTTACCACAACAAATAATATCTGTATTATTTTGAAGTTAAGAAATATGAAATATTAAAAAACGGCTATAACAGGCTTAATTAACAATATTTTTACTTTCACAAAATGTTTATTTAACCCATTTTATATAAAATAGATAAAGCAGATAATGCATAAATAATAAAGGAGAGAAAAATGAAAAAGATTTTAGTTTTAATTTCACTACTATTGCTTTTAGTTGGATGTGGTGGACCAAAGAGTAGCACAGGATCAACAGAAGCACCATCTGGTGAAAAGAAAGAATTAGTAATTTGGCATACATTTACTGAACACCATGAAGCCAAGCTTCAAGAAATCGTTGCTGATTTTAACGAGTCACAAGATAAAGTTACAGTAACTGCACTTACTCAACCTTTTGATCAATTTAATTCAAAGGTTTATGAAGCAGTTGCAAGTAAAACAGGACCTAACATAGTTATGCTTGATACAGCATCAGCTGCAGACTATGTGGATGCTGGATTAGCACTTGATTTCTCAAAGTATATTGATGTTGAAAATTATAAATCAAGAATTAGTGAAGGTGCATATGCAGAATCTACCGGGTTTACAAAAGAAGGATTATATGCAATTACAATTCACTCAACAGGACCAGTGTACTTTTATAACAAAACAATGTTTGACAATTTAGGATTAGAAGCTCCTAAGACATGGGATGATGTAGCAGCAAACTCTAAAAAAATATATGAAGAAACAGGTATTGTAGGATTTGCGATTGACTCAGTTGCAGATTTAGGACAAATGTTACTAAAACAAAATGGAGTTGAATATATTGATTCAGAAACAAAAACAGTTGATTGGAATGATCCATCAACAGTAGAGTGGTTAAATAAATTTAAAGAAGGCGTACAAGCAGGTTACTTCCAGTTAAAACCAACAACTGGTGATTATAACTCTGGAGATATTAGTGGGCATGTATTAGCTTCTTATATTGGTTCAAGTGCAGGTATTGATTATCTTGATCTAAAAGACCATGAATTGGCAGTTGTACCGGTACCTCAAGTTGCAGGAACTAATACAAAATGGATTCAACAATGGACTAGAAATATTATAGGATTTACTTCTGATGATGAAGTAGTAAATCAAGGTATAGCTGATTTTGCGGAATTCTTTACAAATACTGAAAATTCATCAGCATGGACACAAGTATTTGGAAGTATCTCAGCATATAGTGATGTTAAAGACCTTCCAGAATATAAAGAATATATAGAAAATAATATCGCTTTAGGTGCATTGGTTGATCAAAGCTCTTATGCAGGAGCATTACCAACAATGGCAGGAGCTCAAGCTGTAAGAAGTGAACTTGATAAGATGATGACTCAAGTTGCTACAGGACAAATTGATGCTGAAATTGCAATTGAAAATGCAAATGTAGCTTCAAACAACGCTTTAAAATAGAGATTGAAATTTTCAATCTCTTTTAGAAAGGGAACAATGAAAAATAAATTAGTAGTTTTTATGTTAGATGCACTATGTACTAGTGATCTAGCTAAGATGAAAGAATTAGATAATTTTAAATATTTACTGGATAACGGCTCTTTAGTTAAACATTTAGAGCCGGTTTATCCAAGTTTAACTTATCCTTGTCATGTAAGTATTCTTACAGGGACAACACCAGGAAGTCATAAAATTGTACATAATATTATACTTGATATAGAAGATAATAATGCTCCATGGTATAACCAATATTCAGATATTGAAGATGAAACAATTTTTGATGTTGCAAATAAATATGGCTTAGAATGCGCTTCATTTACATGGCCTGTAACAGGAAAAGCACCAATAAAATATAATATTCCAATGATAGTACCAATTGGTTTTTCAGGTGAAGATCCAATGCCATTTTTAAAGGATAATGCTAGTGATGAAATGCTTGATAGGTATTTTTGGAAACATAAAAGATATATGGTTGGAAAAAACAGAAATCTTGATGCATTTACAATGAATGTAGCTATAGATTTTTTAGAAGATTATGATCAACCTGATTTATTGCTTATAAAAATGTGTGATTTAGATAGTGTTAAACATCAATATGGTGTTAATAATGAACATGTTGATGAACAACTTTTAAAACATAACAGAGAACTTGGAACAATTTTTGAAGCTCTAAAAAGGAAGGGGACTTTCGATAATACAAATTTTGTTGTTTTAGGTGATCATGGACAATCAGATATTGAAAAACATATTAATTTTAATGTTTTATTAAAACAAAATGGTTTTATCAAAGTAGATGAAAATAATGAATTAGTAGATTATGATGCATATTGTTTTTCTGCTTCTTTATCAGCATGGATAAAGTTGAAAAACCCAGAAGATAAAGATATGTATGATAAAGTTTATAACTTTTTAAAGAAGTGTAAAGAAGATCCAAATTTAAATATTGGATATCTATTTACAAAAGAAGAAGCCAAAGAAAAATTTGGTTTAGAGGGTGACTTTGATTTTGTAATAGAAGGTGATAAAGTTATGAACTTTAAATCAGACCTTGAAGGAAATGATATTTTTGAAAAACATTTAGATGGTCAAGATAGATTAATGGCATCACATGGTCATCTACCTTTTAGAGATGAAACTACGACTTTCTTTGCATGTGGTCCAGATATTAAAAAGGGTACTTTTATTGAAAGAGATAGCATGTTAAAAGTTGCAGGAACACTTGCAAAAATAATGAAAATGGAAATGAAAGGTAAAGAAATCTTTGAAGGAGTGGTTTTAGATGAAGCTTGAACTTAAAAATCTTACTAAAAAATTTGATGATCAAATTGCAGTAGATGATTTAACAGTAGATATAAATTCAGGAGAACTTATAGCACTTTTAGGTCCTTCTGGTTGTGGTAAATCCACAATATTAAATATGATTTCAGGAATTATTCCTGTAACTGATGGAAAAATATTATTTGATGGAGAAGATGTTACAGATCTTCCTTCACATGAAAGAGGTATAGGGTTAGTATTTCAAAACTATGCTTTATATCCAAATATGACTGTTTTAGAAAATATTTGTTTTCCTTTAGAAATAAAAAAAGTTCCAAAAGCTGAAAGAGAACAAAAGGCAAAAGAAATTGCAAAACTAGTATATGTTGATGAATATTTAAATAGAATGCCATCACAATTAAGTGGAGGACAACAACAAAGAGTTGCAATTGCTAGAGCTTTAATAAAAAAACCAAAGGTTTTACTTTTAGATGAGCCTTTAAGTAATTTGGATGCAAGACTTAGAATTGAAATGAGAGAGGAAATAAGAAGAATTCAACAAGAAACAAAGGTAACTACTGTTTTTGTAACACATGATCAAGAAGATGCAATGTCAATTGCGGATCAAATAATTGTGATGAATAGGGGAGTTCTTCAACAAATGGATCATCCTCAAGTCTTATATGATAATCCATATAACTGTTTTGTGGCTGATTTTATGGGTAATCCAAAAATTAATAAAATGGAAGCTAGTATTTCTGATAACAAACTTGTTTTAACTGATGGAACAATACTAAAATATACTTTTGACGATAAATATAATGATCAAGATGTATATTTAAGTTTTAGAGCAGAAAACGTTATTATTAATGATGATGAAGGAATACCAGGTTATATAGAGCGTGTTTCAGTTCTTGGTAAAGAAAGAATAATTTATATTAGTGTAGCTAATCAAATAATTAGAGTTATTGACAATGGAGAGACAAAGGTAAAAAGTCTTGATTGTTTTATAAAGTTTAAAAATGAAAACTTCTTTGTCTTTATAAAAGATACTGGAGAAAGAATTTATGAAAAGAAGAATTGAAAAAATTGAACCTATTTTATTTATTGCTCCAGCACTAATTGGAATAATAGTTTTTACACTTTATCCTTTTATTAATGTTATTATTATGGCTTTTAAAGAGGATTATAATTTTTTGACAACTGAATTTACAAAATTTGGTTTAAAAAACTTTGAAATTATATTTAACGATCCTTATTTTATTCAAGCTATGAAAAACAGTTTTATGTATGTTTTGATAGTTGTACCGGTATCTACAGCAATATCGGTTATTATTGCAAATTTATTAAACCAAAATATTAGATTTAAAGCATTTTTACAAACGTCATATTTCTTACCTATGGTTACTTCAATAACTGCTGTAGGTATGGCATGGAAATTTATGTTTAATTATCAAAACGGTATTATAAATTATGTTTTAAGTTTCTTTGGTGTAGATGCAATTAACTGGCTACAAAATCCTAATTATAACTTTTTGGCTTTAGTAATATATGGTATTTGGAGCATTTTACCTTTTACAATAATAGTTTTATTATCAGGACTTCAAAATATAAATCCTTTATATTATACTGCCGCAAAAGTTGATGGTGCAAAAGCATTTAAGATTTTTCAAAGGATTACACTACCTTTATTAGCACCAACTATTGGCCTAGTAATGGTTATAAATACAATTAGCACTTTTAAAGTATTTAATGAATTATTTCCACTATTTCAAGGGCCAGGAATAGCATATAACTTATTTACTGTTGTTTATTATATTTATTATCATTTCAGGAGTTTAACACCTCCTAAATATGGAATAGCAGCTGCAGCTGCAATAATTTTATTCTTTATGATTTTAATATTTACGTCTTTACAGATATATATTCAAAAGAAGGGAAGTGTGTATAAAGATGGAAAAAATTAAGAGTTTCTTAGTACATTTTGTATTAATAGTTGGTGCTATCATAATGATATTTCCATTTTTTTGGATGATAAGTGGAGCTTTTAAAACTTCTACTGAAATATCAACTTTCCCTCCACAATTATTTCCAAAAAGTTTCTTGAATTTTGATAATTTTAAATTTGCGTTTGAAACAGCTCCTTTTGGAAGATATTTTATAAACTCTGTTGTTGTAGCATTTGCGGGTGTTACAATTTGTACGTTTACTACAATACTTGCTGCTTTTGGTTTTTCAAGATTAAGATTTAAAGGAAGAGAAACTATATTTGCGCTTTTATTATCACTTATGATGGTGCCTTTTGAGATGGTTATAATTACAAACTATAGAACCATTGTTTCAATGGGAATTCACGATACATTATGGGCTTTAATTGTTCCTTTTACATCTTCAATATTTTATATTTATTTGTTAAGAGGTTTTTTTGATACTGTACCAGAAGATTTATATAAAGCCGCAAAAGTTGATGGATGTAGCAATTGGAAGTTTTGTTGGAAAATAATGGTACCAATATGTAGGCCGTTTATAGTGACAATTATTTTATTAAATGCGATTGCTAGCTGGAACTCATTCTTGTGGCCTATGCTAGCCACAAATTCACCTCATTCAAGAACGCTTCCGTTTGGACTTTATGCGTTTATGACAGAAGGTGGTTCATTGATGGAAAGAATGATGGCAGCTTCTACAATTGTTGTATTACCGATGATTATATTATTTATAGTCGCAAGAAAATATATTGTTAGTGGAGTAGTAAGAGGCGGATTAAAAGGTTGATTATTAAATTAAATCAACCTTTTTTAAGTGTTTTATCAATATATTAATGTTAACGATATCTCATCATTTATTACATCTACTTTATACATGTGATGATCAAATAATTCTAAATCAGTTACTTTTGTCCAATAATCATTATAGAAATTATCATCAGATATATAGATATAAATATAATCATATGTTTTTAATTCTGTTTTAAAATCTTCAAGACTAATATCCCAAGCGTTATAATCGCCATCATATTTTGGTTTACCTAAAGTTACAATTTGAAAATGGTTTAAAGGAGAATAGTATTTGGCAACTAGCCCAACTTCACTTGTATATTGCGAAATCAGCAATATTTTTTTATGTGTTATTTCTTTAGTATCAAGTACATAAAATAAATTTGTAAAAGCCTCATTATTTAAATATCCTTCATATTTTGTTTTTGGGATTAATTTTTTTGCGTTTATAGGCATTACAAAAGAAAATATGATTATAAATGTTAGTAAATAATGATATATTTTTTTATTATTTTTTGAATATACATCAAATAATATGAAAATTAGTAAAACAAAACCTAGATATATATATGTACCTAAATATCTTTCATAACTTGCAAGAAGTGGTCCTTCAAAATCATTAAATGAAAATATATATAATAATAACATTGCAAAACCATAGGCTATACCGCCAAATAAATATACAAAAGTATATTTATAAGAGCCTTTAATTTTATAAGATGCTATTGTAATTAATATTGTAGTAATAATTAAGCTTAGTATGTAATTTAATTTAATTGGATAATCTAAAATAGGTCTTTTTATTAAAGCAACCATAAAATTTTGAAAAGCTTCAATTTGATGGGGTTCTCCCACTGTACCTTTCATGATTCCTAATAGCTTAGAAATTGTGATTTGAGATAAACTAAATTGACCAGAAATATCTAATAAATCAATATATTTATTCCAACTTATATAGTAAACAAATGGTATTACTATAAAAAATAAACTCATGATTAATATTTCTTTTTTATTAATCTTTTTAATATTTAAAATAATCATTAACATTAATAATAAATAAAATGGTAATCCCATTTGTTTAACCATAAGTAAAGAAACTAATACCATGCTTAAATTAATAGTTTCAAACAATTCATTATCATAATTAAAAGCATGATATAGTCCATAACTAAGTAATATTCCTATTAAAAAGTCAGTATATATACTATCAGTAAAATTAGGAAAGAAATCACTAATACTTAATACTTGTACTAATAAAAATAATAATATAAAGAAAAATCCTTTAAGATAGTCTTTTTTGTTCTTAATGGATAAGTTTTTAAATATAGGAAAAATAAAGCTTAATGTTAAAATTGACATTGCTCTAAAGGTAAAGGGTTCATTATAATAATTGCCGCTTAATTTACACCATAAAACTTCTAATATAGTAGAAAATGGAGGATAGTCTTTATGCACTAATAGTAGAGATTCTGGTTCAGAGTAAAAGGCATTTAATCTAAAACTTTCTTTTGTCATAAACCCCCAATGCATAAAGTCATCCCAATATTTAAATGTAGTAAATTTATGTAAAACTACAATATATACATATATTAAAATAAAAAATATTAGACCAATTGTAATGAAGTTTTTATTTAATGTTTTAATATAATGTTTATCTTTATATAGTTTATAAATAGTAATTGTTATAAAAAGAAATATAAGTATTAAAGAAATATAAAAACCATATGATAATTTTTTGAAAAAACCTGTAATTATCATAATATTTACAACACTAAGTAAGCTTAGAGGAATACATTCTTCTATTTTTTTGTTAAAAACAACCACAAAAAAACCTGTGACTGCTAATAACCATAATAAAGGGATAATATATTCCATATTAATACCTAACTTTCATAAATAAATTCCTTTGATTACCTAAGTATTATAACAAATAATATATTTTTATTAACTATTACTTTGAACTAGTAGCTTAAATTTGTTATTGTAACCATGTAAGTTTTATTAGAAAGGTTTATTATGTTAAAAGAAAAATTTAAAGAAGTAATATTTTCTGTAGTACCTATAGTAGTAATAGTAATAATTTTAAGTTTTACTTTAGTTGATATTCCATCAATATTAATGACTAGGTTTATTATTGGTTCAACCATTGTTATTATAGGCCTTGCAATATTTTTGTTAGGTGTAGATGTTGGTATAACTCCTATAGGTCAATTAATGGGTAAATCCTTAGCTAAATCAAATAATATTTGGATTTTAATATTTGCTGGTTTTTTCTTAGGTTTTGTAATATCTGTAGCTGAACCTGATTTGCATATACTTGCTGAGCAAGTTGCATCAGTTACTAGTGGTGCTTTAGCTAAGTCAACACTTGTTATAGTTGTTTCTTTAGGGATAGCTATAATGATGGCTATTGGTTTGGTTAGAATTGTTAAAAACTTTAAAATCAATTATTTATTTACAATTGTTTATGGAGTGATTTTTATATTATCTGTATTTGCTCCAGAAGCTTATTTAGCTATTGCTTTTGATTCATCAGGAGCTACTACAGGAGCTTTAACTGTTCCGTTTATGTTAGCTATCGCAATGGGTGTTTCTATGCTTAAAAAAGATAGTAAAGCAGGGGAAGAAGATAGTTTTGGGTTAGTTGGACTAACTTCATCAGGAGCTATATTAGGTGTTCTTCTTTTAAGTGCTTTTTCAAAAAGTGGAGAATTAGTAGGAGATATTACAGAAACATTTGAAATAGGAACTTCTATAATAGAGCCTTTTATAAGCAAGTTTCCAACAATTTTTATGGAAATTGTAATTGCATTAGTTCCAATCTTAACTATATTTTTAGTGTTTCAAAAATTTAAATTAAAGGCTAGAAAATCTACTGTAAGAAAGATAATGTTTGGGATGTTATTTACTTTAATAGGATTGGTATTATTTTTGTTAGGTGTTAATGCAGGGTTTATGGAAGTTGGATATTATGTTGGCTATGAGCTTGCAATGTTAGATAATAAGATATATCTAGTGATTGTGGCATTTATGCTTGGATTAGTTACAATATTAGCAGAACCTGCAGTTCATGTATTAACTTCTCAAATAGAAGAAGTTACAAGTGGTTATGTAAATAAAACAACAGTTTTTGTAGCTTTATGTATAGGAGTTGGTGCAGCTGTTGCAATATCTGCGATAAGAATATTAGTACCTGAAATAAGGCTTTGGCATTATTTGTTGCCTGGATTTTTCCTTTCTGTATTATTATCTTATACAGTACCCACATTATTTGTAGGGATTGCATTTGACTCAGGGGGAGTAGCTTCAGGTCCTATGACTGCAACATTTATTCTTTCTTATACACAGGGGTTAGCTAGTGCAACACCAACTGCGAATGTTTTAATTGATGGGTTTGGTGTTATATCTGTTGTAGCAATGACTCCAATAATAGCATTACAAGTTTTGGGGTTTATATATAAGATTAAATCTAAAAAGGCGGTGGAAAAATGACATCTAATAATATTGAATTAATCTTTGTGATTGTAAATAAAGGAATTGCATATAAGATAGTTAAAGAAGCTAAAAAACAAGGGGTTAAAGGTGCGACTACGACCATGGGCAAAGGTACAGCTTCTAATAAGCTTTTAAACTATATTGGATTAGGTGATATTAGAAGAGAAATTGTATTGATGGTGGCGCCAAGTGATATCGCAAATACTGCCATTGATGCATTAAATAAAAAGTTTGAGTTTTCAAAGCCTAATCACGGCATTGCATTTACAATTACAGTTTCTAAAGTTTTTGGGACTACTAGCTGTCAAACAGAGGATAATTATATGAAAGGAAGCGAAAAACAAATGTATAATTTGATTACAATAATTGTAGAAAAAGGAAATGCGGAAGATGTTATGGATGCTGCTAAGAAGGCAGGCGCTAAAGGTGGAACTATAGTCAATGCAAGAGGGTCTGGAATTCATGAAACAACTACTTTGTTTAATATGGAAATAGAACCTGAAAAAGAGATTGTTTTAATTATTAGTAAAAAAGAAGAAACAGATCCAATAGTAAATAAAATCCAAGAAGATTTTAATATAGATGAACCTGGAAAAGGTATTGTATTTATTCAAGATATTAATAAAGCATATGGTTTATATGGAGATTAGTTATGAAAAATAATAAGAAATTAAAACCATGGGTTAGAAATATAATTTCAGTTATTTTATTATGTATTATTGCTTATAGTGGATATAATATATATAAGATAAAAACAGATGAAAAAGAAACTATTGAAATACAAAATGAATATAGATTACCTATAAAAAATGAAACATTAAATGTTGATACTTATAGTGATAAATATAATGATTTAAAAAATATAAATGAAGATTTTCTAGGGTGGGTTTCTTTTGAAAGTGGACTAATTGATTTACCATTTTTTCAAACTACTGATAACACATTTTATTTGAATAAAAATATTAATAAAGAATATTCAAGTCATGGTTCGGTATTTTTAGATTATCTACAAAATTTAGATGGGAATAATATAACCTTATATGGTCATTATGTTTATAATAATTCAGAGATTATGTTTACTCCTTTAGTAGAGTTAAAAAATAAAGAAGTTTATGAAGACAACAAGTTTTTTTCTTTGTATTTAGAAAATACAGAAAGAAAATATGAATTAGTAGGAATATTAAAATATAGTGTAACAGATGAACCTTTATATCAAGTAGGTGTATTAGATGAAGCTAAGTTTAATGAATACAGAGAATATATTTATAAAAATAGATTGTATAATACAGGTGTAGAAATTAATGATGATGATAAATTATTAAGTTTGCAAACTTGTGTAAGAAATGAAGATAATTCAAGATGGTTAATAGTAGGAAAATTAATTGAGGAAAAAGGAATACAATGAAAAAAATAGTTTTATATAATGTTGAAGAAGAATTGTTAGAAAAATATAGAAGTATAGAAGAATTCAATGATATAAAATTTTCAAGAGTTTTTGATGAAGATTTAGATAAAACAGTTAATGATTTATTTGAATTAGAAAAAAATATTGGAAATTGTGGAGCTTTTGAAAAATCTTTTATGATAATGTTTAATATATCTTCAGATGATTTAAATTTTATTAATAAGACTCTTAAAGAGTATGATTTAGTTTTTAATGGTATCAAGGTTATGAAAACTCAAACTAATAAAGAATGGGCTTTAAAAGCTTTATTAGAAGAAGTTAGTGAAGAACATGAAATAATGACTAGAGTCTTTAAACTTAGAAAGTTAATTAAATCTACAAATGATATGGATTTAAGTAAATATGAAGAGCCATTATCGTTTGGTTTAAAACAAGCATTATTAAATGGTTATATATTAATTAATAGTAAAGATATAAATGTCGATAAATTAGATGAAGCTATTGAAAATATCAATCATTTTTTAAAGGCTATGGGAGAGTTAAAGTGAAATATAATTTTGATGAAATAATTGATAGAACAATTACAAATGATATAAAGTGGAAAATAAATGAAGAAGTAGCAAGTGGTGAAGTAGTTCCTATGTGGGTTGCGGATATGGATTTAAAAGTAGCAAATCCTATTGTAGAAGCTATAGAAAATAGAATTAAAACACCAATCTTTGGTTATTCAAGTCTTAGTGATTATCATAAGCAAATAGTAGCTGACTTTTTTAATAGAAGACACAATTATAATGTGTTAAAGCAAGATGTTTTGTTTAGTACAGGAGTTGTATACTCAATTAATGCAATTCTTCAAAAATATACAAAAGAAAATGATAAAGTAATGATTATGTTACCTTCATATGGACCTTTTGTGTCAGTTACAAAGAGCAATAAAAGAATTCCTATTTATACTCATTTAAAATTAGTTGATGGAAAATATAAGATAGATTTTGATGAAATGGAAGAAGTTGTAGAAGATTGTAAAGTTCTTATTCTTTGTAATCCTCATAACCCTACAGGTAAAGTTTTCACAAAAGAAGAATTAATAAAAATATCTGATTTTGCAAAGAAACATGAAATGTTAATAATCAGTGATGAAATTCATTGTGATTTTGATTATCATAATAAATTTATTCCAATAATAAGTGTTAATGAATATGCAAGAGAAAATACAATTGCACTTACTAGTATTACAAAAACATTTAATTTAGCCGGAGTTAAAGTTAGTTTTATATTTGTGAAAAATGAAAAAATAAGAGAAGAGTTAGAAGATTTTATTAATTTATTAGGAATTTCTTCTATTAATACTTTTGCGATAGAAATACTTGAAGCTACTTATACAAAGTGTGATGATTGGTTAGATGAATGTTTAAGTTATTTAAAAAGCAATATTGATTATGTAATGAAAAGGTTAGAAAAAATACCTGAGATAAAATGTATTAAACCTGATTCTACATATTTAATGTGGTTAGATATGAGTGAATTAGATATTACAAAAGAAAAACTTCATCAAACAATTATTGACGAAGCTAAAATCTTATTTACAAGTGGAGATTCTTTTGGTGATAAATATATAAATTATGAAAGAATGAATATTGCATGTCCACAAAGTCAAGTTAAAGAGACAATGGATAGGTTAGAAGAATTTGTAAAGAAGTATAGAAAGTAATAAATTTATATATAAATAATAATAAAGAGGTAGAAAATATGTATGAAAAACTAACTTTTTCAATAATACTTTTTAGGTCCATTTTAGCTTTATCAATTGGAGCTTTAATTGGGAAAGAAAGAGGAACTAAAAATCAACCAGCAGGAATTAGAACGCATAGTTTAGTATGTTTAGGTGCAAATTTAATTATGCTTACTAATATATTTGCGGTTGAACATTTTGATACAGGAGATCCAACAAGAATGGCTGCGCAAGTTATTACAGGGATAGGATTTTTAGGTGCAGGTACTATTTTAGTAACTGATGAAACTAAGGTCCGTGGATTAACAACAGCAGCTGGTATTTGGGTTGCGGCAGCTATAGGTTTGGCAGTTGGAATTGGATTTTATGAAGGTGCAATAATTTCTGCTGTTTCAGTTATGTTAATAATGACTGCAATACAATATTTAAATAATTATCCATACATACGTATTGAGGTTTTAGAAATTTTTGTTGTTACTGATTCAATTAACACATACAATAATGTGCTTAGTTATTGTTTAGATAATAATGCTCGAATTAGAGAAACTAAAACAACTTTTGGTAAACCTCCTAAGCAAAAATCATACAATAATATTAATAAAAAAGTTTCAGGTCATTTAACTATTAGATTAAGTAAAAATACAGATCAACTAAAGTTTTTAGAAGGGATCTCAGATATTCCAGGTGTTATGTATGTACAGGAAATTTAATACATAAAAAAAATAGACTAAGGTCTATTTTTTAAATCTTCAATATCTCCCATATCTTCTAATTTAATATGAGATGCATCGATAAAATCAGTGAAATCTTTTTGTCCTTTTATAGTAGAAGGGATGGTTCCATCTAGTTGACCTCTTATACTTTTAGCTCTTAATAAGCAAAACTCTTTTATGGTCTTTACACCTAGTAGATAATCTTCATGGGATATAAATGCAGTTGGATCCTTTTTTACATATGGAGATATCATTTCAGTGACTTTATCTACTTCATTTTCAAAGTATCCACTTTCAAAGTATTCAGTTATAAAATAATCAAAGTAAGTTCTATATTGACGAAAATATTCATTATTTAACATTAAATGATGATATAAAGGTCTATTTTTCATTATTTCACCACTTGCAGGAGTATCAATAGGGTAATTTACATATAAATTAGAATCATTAATAGGATTAGGCATACCTAGAGAATATGTCGCAAATGCAAGGTTGTAATCCCAAGGAAGAATACTTAATATTCCATCTTCTTCATATAAGAAATAGTTATGTCCTGTTTTACCTAAATAACTATCCATGTTTACCACAAATACTTGAACTGTAAAATATCTTAAAACTTCATCAATATTTATTGCCTTATCTAAATTTTCTTTAGATGCAAGAATTTTTAAAGCATTAATTAATCTTTTTTTATCACTCTTACTTACTTTAAACTTTGCTTTTCTAAATATATTGTCATAACTATCAAAGTCATCATCAGTATATATTAAAGCAACGTCCTTATTTTCAGCCTTTAAAGATTTATAATCTGGTTTATATAATTGTCCATGGTTTTTACCAAAGTTTCTTTTCGCAAAGGCTTCTTCAGGTTCTTCAACAGCTAGGAATAATCCCCAATCATTACCATTTACCGTTACCCAAACATAAGAACATAAAGGTGTAGGAACACCCATAAAATCCATCATATCAAAAGCTAAATAAGTTTTTAAATAGCTATTATCTTGAAAAGATGAATCTAAAGAAAATTTATCAAGTCCGTAATATGAATTATAGCCAAAATGGTCAAATTCAAGTTTTAAACTGTATCTATCAAGTCCATATTTATGAGTTAATCTTAAAGAGTTATTACCTTTAGCTCTAATACCAACATTACTGAATTTTTCATTATCAATAATAATTGTTGCATTATAATATTCTTCCTTAGTCGCATTTTCTAAAAAATGATCCCAATCATCTATAACTATATCTATGTTATGGACTTTTGTTTTATCAAACAATTTATGTACATAAGGAGGATTAGAGCTTGCTTTTGGAATATTAATAATATTAGTCATTAAAAGAAGGGTTAAAATAACCGAAATACTAACAACAACTAAAACTATTTTATCGATGTTTTTATTTTTTAACATGTTAACTCATGTAATCTCCATTATATGAAACCATCACTACATGACTTACACCATCCATATCAGATAATGTATTAATAAACTCTGTATTAGAGCTATTTAATCTAACTTCATAGTTAAGTTCAATTAAATCTTTAGAAACACTTTTACTCTTTAATGAAAGCTTTTCAACATTTGCTTTTATATAATCAAATGTTTCTTTTTCAATATCTGAATTATTACAGTGTAACACCAATATATAAGGTTGATTAAATGTATCATTGCTTGAAAAATATACAAGTACTGCACCTATTAGTAAACTTCCAAATAATGCAAGAGGGATTAAACCTGCGGCTAATATTATTCCTACTGCAATACTCCAAAATAAGAATGCAATATCAGAAGGCTCTTTAATAGCTGTTCTAAATCTTACAATAGATAAAGCTCCTACCATACCTAATGATAAAACTACATTACTTGTAACAGCTAAAATAAGAACTGCAGTAATCATTGATAAAGCAATTAATGTTACACCAAAGCTTGATGAAAACATAACTCCTGAATAGGTTCTTTTATATACATAAAATATAAATAAACCAATCGCAAATGATAATAAGAGAACTAGTCCCATATCAAATAAAGAAACACTGTTAAAATTTTCTAAAAAACTTGATTTAAATACATCTGAAAATGACATAATCTATCTCCTAATCTATTGTTCTACATAAAGCATATTTTGAAAATGCTGATGCTTGTCTATTCTTTATTTTTGTGGCCATACTTACTATTTCAGGAATAAAGTTATCATATTTTACTTCTAAAACAGTAATATTGTTAGATAAGTTAATTGAAGCAGAGTTTGGCTTTAAAAATGTATCTACATTTGTGGATGTTCTTATATTGCTATCTAATGTAATTCTAACATTAGCAACATTGTATATATAAGCTTCTCTATCATATACAACTACTGTTTTAGGTTGTAATTGTTGAAATTTTAATTTTGTATAAAACTCTATGAGAAGTGGATGATCTTCTTTTAATAAGAAATCAATATCGTTATTTAATATATTAATAACTTGTTGTTTATTTAATTTTGCACTGATTTTACCACATAAACCATTAACTTTTATCTTTTTTTCTAGTTTAAAGAAATTAAGATTGTCTTCATAATAGCGAATTCTAAATTTTTCTCTTTTGTTGATACCATCTACTTTTTCTCTTAAGGCCTTGTCGTATGGGGTATCAAAATATAAACTACTCACACGGTAGTAACCGTGTGAGTTTGAATTTATATCTAAAGGGAATATTTTTTTTAATCTTGATGAAATATCATAACGATCAAGATTGTTTATTCTGTGTTTTAATTCATGTCTAAATTTAATTTGTTTTTTAAATTTAATCAAAATCTGAGTACCCACTGTCATTATAATCTGAATAATCAGAATATCCACTATCATGTTGTGGTTGGTGGTAGTTACTATAATCAGTTACACCATCGTTATTTGGTCCATAATCAGTATCATCAAAATCAGTTACACCATCATTGTTTGGTCCATAATCAGTATCATCATAGTCTGTATCATTGTCATCATAATCAGTAACATCATAATCAGTAACATCATAATCAGTTAGACCATAATCACTTAATTGAGAACTATCTACAATAATAGGACTTGTAAGTTGGTTGTTTGATACATATGCTTGTACTTCAGCTACGATTTCATCGATAAATGTATCAGTAGGGATTTTTGAACCTTTTTCAATTTCGATAGTAATTTGTCTGTTTTGGCCTTCGATTTCAACAAAGTATCCAGCTTGACCAATTTTGTTTACTAACTCGCTTACAACAAGTTTTGCATTCTTTCCTTCAAAACCTGTGTAATCTTGAAGTATTTTTACTCCATCATCGTTTTTAGCTTGTAAGTTTGTAACATTGCCATTTTCATCATATGAAATTGCAATTTCTGGGTTTACTCTAAGAACGATTGTTCCTGAACTAGGTGAGATATCACCTGCTGTTGGTTTAGTGCTACATCCTGTTAGTGTTATTAAGCTAAGTAATAACGTAGCAATAAGTAATTTTGTAATCTTTTTCATAATAGTTAATCTCCTTTTTCTTTAGATAAAGGAATCTTTTATCCTTTACATTAGTAGTATACGAACCTAATTTTGTAGGATTGGGGTAGAACTAATGTTTTTTGGATATTTTTTTGATTCCTTTTATTTTGATAAAGGATTTTATCCTTTACATTATTAGTATACGGACCTTGTTTTTATAAATTGGGGTCGTATTAATAATTTTTAATAATAATTTGAATCATCATAATCACTATTGTTATAATCCGATCCATAATTTGAATCATTATTTGAATTGTTGTAATCAGAATAATCGGTTACATCATCACTATTAGGATTATAATCACTATCATCATAATCAGTTACACCATCATTATTTGGTCCATAATCACTATCATCATAATCAGAATCTCCATAATGATTATCTTCAAACTGATTATTATTGACTGGAATAATAATTTCATAAGAATCTTCATCATCAAACTTAATTGTTACAGAGACTTTATCTTGTAAGTAATTATTTATATGCTGACTATATTCATTTTTTGTAGTAGCAATCCATTCACTATCTTTTCCTTCAAAAGATATTGATATAGTTCTTCCATCATATAAATATCCCATATCTATTGCTTTATCTATAAGATCATCACTAACTTTATCTAGATTTTTATCTTTATAGTTGTAATTTAGTATTAAATCTTTTCCATCATCGTTCATTCCTTTAAGATTTATTACTTCATTCTTTTTATTAACATCAATTCTTACTTCTGGATTAATAGAGAAGTAAATTGAAGCATAAGGAGTCATTGGCATATCAAATATTAATGAAAACACAAATACAAATACTGCAGCTAATGTTGCAAGAGTTGCAAACATTTTCTTTGAAAGATAAAACTCTTCTTTTATTTCTTTCATTTCATATACATCATTTATTTTTTGACCTACTTCATAATTTAGATTTGCAACTTTTTTAAATCGTCCTTTTTCATCAAGTACTACTGCATAACTTAAATTTGTTTCCATTACTATGTAATTCATGCTTGATAACCTCCTTTCCTTACTATATGTGATAAATGGCCTCTAATGATTTCATAACCATTTGAATATATCAGCAGCATTGTAACAATATATTTTCTATGTCTTTCTAATGTTTTTCTATCAACATTACTTCCGTTAACTAAACTAGTTAGCGGTAATTTTTTAGTTCTTAATAATTCATCGATAATTTCTCTGTTTTCAATTGCATAATTTATTGCTTGCCTACATTTTTCTAAAGTTCTATCTTGTTTTGGGGAATTATCTGCAACATCTGATAATGAAACACCGTATTGTCTTAATTGATTTGAAAGTTCAATTATTTCTTCTTTTGTGGCTTGAACATTATGTTCTTGCATAACATCCACATTATCAGCAGGGATAGTATCTATTAATGCAGTATCTTCTTCATCCCCATAGGTTTCATCTAGAGATAATTGATTATAATGTCTTTTTTCTTTTCTTTGATAATCAATTAATCTACTCTTTATTAATAAGGAAGCATAGTTTAAAAACGAACCTCTAGATTTTGAATAACCTTTTATGGCTTCATGAAAAGCAAGCATAGCAATACTGTGTTCATCTTGTAACACTTCTGAGTATTTATTTGTAAATTTAAAAACTTCTGACTTTATAAAGGGCATGTATTCGCGAATTAATTCATCGGCAGCATGCATATCATCTTTAGAATCATATACTTTTTGTATAATTACATGTTCATTTTGCATTTTTACCTCACTATATAGCTATTGTAGTATACGCATTGTTTTTTCTAAAACAAGGGTCATACATCTATTTTATTATAAATTATACTATACTTTTGACAAAATAAAGCTTTGTTGCAAATGTATCAACATAGGTTAAAATTAAATTAAGGAAGAGATTTCAAATGAAAGAAGTAAAGAAGAGAATTATATATTTATTTTATCTTTTATCACAAAAAGATGATTTTATTCGTGCAAAAGATTTAGCTAAAAGAACTGAGGTTACCGAGCGTACTATAAAAAATGATGTTAAAGAACTATCTGTGTATGCTAAAAAATCAGGAGCTGAATTAGTTTCTAAAAGAGGCGCAGGATATCGTCTTTTAGTTAAAGATAAAAGAAGATTTGACTATGTTAAAGGACAATTACATATGCATTATTCTGAAATGGGGAATAATCAAAGTGAGATAAAAGACAGGTGTAATGAGATAATAAGAAGAATAATTGTTGAGTCAAATTATATGACAATTGACGAACTGGCTGAAGATTTATTTATTACAAAAAGTGCAATACGAAAAGAATTAAAATTAGTAAATGGATATTTAAAACAATTTCGTCTTCGATGGAAAAAGAAAAATGAAGAAGGACCGCTAATTATTGGAAGTGAATTTAATAGAAGAATGCTTATGTTATGTGTTTTTGAAAATCATTACCATGAGGCAGTAAGAATGTATGAAGATGACGATTTTATTTATTGGTTTAATTATGATGAAAAAGATAGGTATGAAATACGTCATATATTTTTAAAAAATCTTAGAGAGTCTGAATGTCATATTCGTGATGAACATACACAACGTTTTGCACGTTATTTATGTTTGATAGCTAATCGTGTTAAAGCTGGAAATTTTGTTGAGTTTTCAGATGAGCAAAAAGATTATATTTATAGATTAAAACAAAGCCAAGTTTCAAAACAAATTATGGAAGAATTAATTGAATATCCTGGTTTTAATCAATTGCCTGAAGATGAAGTTTTGGGTTTTGGGTTGCTTTTAGCTGAATATGCAGATATTTCTCCAAATTGCGATATAGAAACGAGCTATAAAACACAATTAATAGAAGCAGAAAGTTTTTTAAGTGAATATAAAAAAATTATTAAACGTGAATATGGAATAGATTTAAGTGATTTACCGAATTCTAAAAATATACTTATACGAGGTTTAATACCATTATTAATTCAAAAAGATTTTAAATTAATTGAGCAAGAAACAAGAATAACTTCAATTAATGATGCACGTGTAAGCGATTGTTTATTAGCAACTCAAATGGCATTTGATGCGTTGTTTTTATTTAAAAATAAATATGGAGTTATAATGACTCTTGATAATGTATTAACTTTTTCAACTAGTATACACTCACTTTTATTATCAATTGGATATGAATTCAAACCAGTTAGAGCACTTATATTTTCGTGGGCAGGGCTTCAACATGGAACTATAATTTCTAAAATGATCTCAAAAAGATATAGAGAAGCATTTGAAAAAATAGATGTATTTGAGCTTTATGAAATGCGAGGATTAAAATATGAAGATTATGACTTTTCTATAATGGTTCTTGCAATTCATAGTAATTCACAGCATTTTGCTTATAAATATGATTGGCCTTATATGACTATGGATACTATACCTACTCAAAAACAAATGAATGAGTTATACAATCGATTTATTTTAAATGGAGTGCAATTAAATAAAGCTTTTAATAAATTGAACCTTGATCGAATAAATATATATCGTGATGTTGATGTTGATACAAAAGATATGTTTATTAAACTGATAAGCTATAAATTAGGTAAAGATTCAAAAGCAGTTAAAAACATTCAAAAAAGTTTACAGTATAGATCTCCTGTTTGCGTTTCGAATCATGTATGTGTACTTTTTGTTAAGCATTCTCTTGTTGAAAAGAGTATTCTTGATATATACCAGCTGAAAAATAAAATTAACTTTGATGAAAAACCAGTTTCTTATATAGTTGTTATGAGTTTTAATTTTAATGGTTCTCTTGAGTCGGCAAGATTTATTAGTGATGCTATTTATATGTTCTTTAATGATATAAAGTCTCTTGAAAGAATTATTGAATCTGAAAATAAGGATGATTTAATCTGTGTTGTAAAAAAATCACTTAAGGTGCTACCGATTTCACTTGATTAAGGGAAATAATAATTAATTTCCCTTTTTTATTTGAAAAAATACTCATGGGAATAATTTAGTAAACTAGTTATATTATGTTTATAGATGAAAGCGCTAACATGAAAGGGGATTTTTATGCTTAAGATTTTCTTGTCATCACATGGACATTTTGCAAGTGGCTTAAAGAGTTCTTTAGATATTCTGATTGGAAATTCAGATGTAGTTACAGTTTTTGATGCGTATATAGATGAAAAAACTGTTCAAGAACAATTAGAACTTTTCTATGAAAAAACAAAAGAAGATGATCAAATTCTTTTGTTGTCTGATTTGTATGGGGGAAGTGTTAATCAGGTTATGGCAACTTATCTTGATAGACCTAATACAACTCTTGTAGCTGGGGTAAACCTAGCTTTTGTTCTTGAAGTAGCTACAAAAGAAAAAATTAGTGAAGAAGAGCTAGAAATAATAATAAAGCAAAGTCGAAATGCGTTAAAACAAGTTAAGCTTGAAGAAATAGGTGATGAAGAAGATTTCTTTTAATTAAGAGGAGGTGAAAGCATGATTAAACTTGTTCGTTTGGATGAACGAATGATTCACGGACAAATTGCTATTAAATGGTCAAGACACACAGGGGTTGATCGTATCATAGTAGCAAATGATGAAGCAGCATCAAATGATATTATCAAAAAAAGTCTTATGATGGCTGCGCCATCTACTTGTAAAACAGCTATTAGATCTGTAGAAAATTCACTTAAATTAATGAATGATCCACGTGCTGAAAATCTAAAAATACTTGTTATTGTATCTACTCCGGAAGATTTGTTAAAAGTAATTGATAATGTAAAGGAAAAGATTCCACTAATAAATATAGGGAATTATGGTAGAATTGCACCTAAAAAAGGGATGGAAATGAGAAAAACATACGGTGCAAATTTATATGCTTATGATGATGAAGTAAAGATTTTCAAAAAGATACTTGACCATGGTATTGAAACAATTTATCAAACAACGCCAGAAGATACACCTGAACCTCTGGCTAAAGTGTTAGGCTTATAATCATCAAAAAATAATTAGGAGGGATTATTAAATGGTAACTATCGCGTTAAAAGCAGCTTTTGTATATTATGTTGTATACTGGCTTGATACTTTCATTTTGTCATGGCAATGTTTAACTCGTCCAATCGTAATTGCTCCACTTGCAGGACTTGTAATGGGAGATTTCCATACAGGGATAGTAATGGGAGCTGCACTTGAATCGATATTTATGGGGATATCTGCTATAGGTGGAGCTATTCCAGCAGATGCTACTACTTCAAGTGTTATTGCCGTTGCATATACAATTCTTACAGGTGCTTCTATTGAAGAGGGCTTAGCTATAGCGATGCCTATTGGTACAGCTATGTCATCTTTTGGAGGACTTTTAACTCCACTTTGGGCAAGTTTAGCACCATTTTGGGAAAAGTTAGCAGTAGAAGCAAATCCAAAGAAATTTTTAATTGTTAACATATTAGTGAGCTTCTTTACTATGCCTTTTGTTAATGCAATAGTGTTGTTTTTTGCAGTAGCATATGGTGTTGAAGGTTTAAATTCACTTTTAGCTTCTTTACCTGTATGGGTAATGACAGGACTAGGAGCTGCTTCAGGAATGATGTTAGCAGTAGGGTTTGCAATATTAACTTCAATGATTTGGTCTGGTGATGTTGCTATATTCTTCTTTGTAGGGTATGTGCTAGTAAAATATGCAGGTCTTGGTACTGTGCCAATAGCTATTATTGGGGCAGCGATTGCAATTTCTCTGTTTATGTCAGATAAAAAATTGTCAGACTTAAAAACTTCTTTAACTAATACACAAGTTAATGTAAATGATGATGAGGAGGACTTTTTCTAATGGCTAAGAAGATATTATCTCAAGAAGAAAATAGTGTTTTAAAATCTATGTTTCTACGCTCTCATACTGTGTTTATAAACTTTAATATGGTAAAGATGGAAGCAAACTGTTTTACAATCACAATGGCTCCTGCTATTGAAAGTATTTATGGTGATGATATAGAAGAGAAAAAAGAAGCTTATTTACGTCATCAAAACTTTTTTAACACTCATGCTGTAGCTTTAAGTTTTATAGCAGGTTTAGCTTATGCGATGGAAAAAGAAAAAAAGGAAACTGGTGCTGTTGATGGTCAAACCATAGAGAGTATCAAAGCTGCGCTTATGGGACCTACTGCAGGTATGTTTGACAGTTTATTCTTTAACTGTTTACGTGTTATAGCTGCAGGTATTGGTATTGGTTTATGTGCAGATGGTAATTTTCTTGGAACTATTATATTTATATTGTTATACGGTGTTTCACAGTCTGTATTTAAATATATTTTAATTAATCTAGGGTATGTTTATGGTACCTCATTTATTGACATGGTTTTTGAAACAGGGTTAATGACTTCATTGACAAAGTCAGCATCTGTTTTAGGTTTAATTATGGTTGGAGCTATGACAGCTCAAATGGTAAATGTTCCTTTAAATTGGACGTTAACAGTAGGGCAAACATCTGTTGTGGTTAACGATATAATAAATCAGATTTTCCCTGGACTATTAGGGGTAGTTCTATTGTTTACTCTTGTTTCACTTATTAAAAAAGGAAAGCGTCCAACTCAATTAATTTTTGGAATTCTTGCAATTGCAATCTTAGGAGCATTGATTGGTATTTTCTAGAAGATATTTAAACAGGCAATGAAGATTTCATGGCCTGTTTATTTAAGGAAGGATGATTCAAAATTAAAGAGAAAATGTTGTTTGCAGGCGTTAATATCGGAAGGCGCTTTAAATTGAAAGAAAAAGAAGTTTTTCTTAAAGAAACGATAAAACTTTGTGAACTTAATGGATTAAATACTTCATTCCAAACAAAAAGATCTCCATTCATGAATGTATGTAATTTAGTTGTGCAAGACATTAGAAATGCAAAAATAATAGTTGTATGTGCTTATGATACTCCTGAAAAAGCTTTATTACCTAAGATGAAGTATTATCCATTCAATCCCTCTTTAAATACCAGGGAAGAAATGAAGAATTTAGTTGTACAAATAATTTGTGCAAGTATGTGTTTTTTGCTTATCAATTTTCTTTTACATCATTTTGAATCATCCTCTATATTTTTGAAAACGATTAAGTTTTTTTCAGTTGTAGTGCTTGGTTATTTTTGTTTTAGATTTATTCATCCTTCAGGTAATTTGGTTAATTTTAGTAGAAGTTCTGCAGCAGTAGCGGCAACTCTTAAAATTATGGAAAAAGTGGAAAATAAAAACGTAAGTTATGTTTTTTTAGATAGAAACTGTGCTTCTTATGAAGGTATAAAATTACTTAAACAATATATAAATGATAATCAATTAATAATATATTTAGATAATCTTGCTAGTGGACCAAAAACTGTTGTAGCTCATAGTGGAAATGTTGAGGTATCGATGTTGTTAGAAGATGGTTGGATTGAAAAAGAATATAATGAAACAAACAACTTACTTGGTTATTTTAAAAAAGCAATTATGATATCTTGTGGAAATATTAAAGATAAAAAATTTTATGTTGAAAATACAAAAACTGAAAATGACTATGAAGTAGATATGGAGAGATTAAATCTTATTGTTGAAAAAATTATCAAGCTGTTGGAGGAAGTGAGATGAAATTATTAGTACAAGGAGATGATTTTGGTTTTACAAAAGCTGTTACATATGGAATTTTAGAAGCGATTGATAATGGAATACTAACTTGTACAGGTATGTTTACAAATATGGAAATTGCGCCTTGGGCCGCAAAATTTATTAAGGATAGACCGAACTTTTGTTTCGGTGTTGATTTTAATTTGGTATCAGGTCCATCTATATCAGATCCAAAAAAAATTCCTAATCTTGTAGATAAAGATGGTAACTTTATTAGGTCTGGTGTAAGGGTTGCTGATAGTAAGTGGAAAACAAAAGAGGGCCGAGCAGAACTTTTTCCATACAAAGAAGTATATATAGAAGTTCGTGCTCAATTTGATAGATTTGTTGAATTAACAGGTAAAAAACCTGGTTATTTGCATCCGCATTCTATAATGCCTGAAACAGTGTTAAAAGCTATAAAACAAGTCTCAAAAGAAGAAGATGTTCCTTTTTCGATGGATTTGCTTAAAGATTTCTTTTTGACTCATATGATACCTGATGATAAAAGTACTGATGCATCCTTTAGTAAGGTATTTAATGCTGAAGCTCAGATAAAAAAAGATCCTTTAGGTAAATTTATGAAGAATAAAGATGAAGTTTTAAAACATGAATATGTAGCTATTATGGGACACCCGGGGTATTTAGATGCTGATCTTTTGAATTTAACAACTCTATCAATTGAAAGGGTAAAAGATTTAGAGTTTGTAACGTCATCTTTAATGAAAGAGTTTATTAAAAAATATAATGTAAAACTAATTGATTATTATGATCTTGTTTAGATGAAAAGGAGGGAAAATAAATGTTGATACATTCTAAAAGAATTATTATTCCCGAAGGTTGTGTTGATGCAGTAATAAAAATTGAAAATGGTAAAATTGTAGATTTTTTAGATGCTGATTCTGTAAATAAAGTTGATGTTGAATTAGAAGATAATATAGTAATTCCTGGTATTATTGATACACATAATCATGGAACAATGGGATATAGCCTTAGTGGTTCAAACAAGGATATTGAAAAAGATGTTAGGGGTTATCTAAAAGGCTTAGCATCTCAAGGGGTAACTGCATGTCTACCAACTGCATCAGTAGAATATTTTTCTACTATTGCTGATGTTATGAATACAGAAATTGATGGAGCAATACCATTAGGGATTCATTCAGAAGGTCCTTATCTAAATCGAGTTGGTGAAAAAGGAATTGATGAGGGTTATCCTGACATTGAACAAGAATATTTAAAGAAAATGGTGGATTTAGCAAAAGGAAATTTAAAACTTGTTGCTATAGCACCTGAAATACCAGGCGCAAAAAAAGCAATTGAATATTTTACAAGTCAAGATATAAGGTGTGCTTTTGCTCATTCTAATATGATGTATGAAGAAGCTTTAGAATCTTTTAAATGGGGTATTACGGTAACTACTCATACTGCTAATGTTATGACTGGTATTCACCATAGAAAGATGGGAGGACTTGGAGCATGTTTATTAGATGATGATGTATACAATGAATTAATTTGTGATGGTCTTCATGTTTCTAATAACATGATTGAACTTATGTTTAGAGTTAAAAATAATTATTTAGATAAGTTCATGATGGTTTCAGATAGCACTACAGCTTCTGGTGCTCCAATTGGAAAATATAGTATGTTTGGTTATGATGTTACTATTGATGAAGAAGGATTTTGCTTGACAGATACAGGTCGATTAATGGGGTCTACTATTCCAGTAATAGGTGGTATTAAAAACTTATATAATAATTTAGGTTTAGAATTGTGGGATATAGTTAAAATGAGTTCAAGAAATCCTGCAAAAGTATATGGTGCAAAATCTAAAGGAACTTTGGAAGTTGGAAAAGATGCTGATTTTGTTGTTATAGATGATAACTTTAAGGTATTAAAGACTTATCGCGAAGGAAGGTGCATCTATGATTTTAAAAAGGATAAAGATTTATTTAATCCAAACTTCTTAAAATAAATGTAGAAATTAACAATGTAACAGGCGCTTTAATAATAGATATAAAGCGCCTGTTTTGCATATATGATGTTGTTTTAAAATGAAATTAAAATTTGAAATTAGATTATTAATACTGTTCTTTTAATAAAAGAATTAAAGTGATAGAATGAAACGTAGGTAGGAGTTGCTTTATGATTAACGATTTTGAAACTTGGACAAATGAAATGATTAATTTTCATTTGCCTAGATGGGATGAATTGCCAGATGTTGATTTATATAAAGATCAAGTAATTACTTTGGTTCAAAGATATTTGGCACCATTAAATATAAAAACTGACACATTAATTACACCATCTATAATTAATAATTATGTAAAATTAAAAATTGTTCCTAAACCAAATTCAAAGAAACAATATAGCAGGTTACATTTGGCTTATTTTATAACCATTAGTGCATTAAAACAGATAATGAATATAAATGATGTAAAGTATGGTATTGAATATGAAACAAAAATGGTAGGAGAAATTGAAGCTTATAATAGGTTTGCGAATGCTTTAGAAAATTCTTTAAGAGAAATTTGTACAAGATTAAACCATAAAGATGAAGTTGCTTATGTTAAGGATTCTGATATTGGTATGTCTTTATCTTGTACTGCTTTAGCATCTATGCTTGTAGCTAGAAATTTCTTTACTTTTGAAAAAAGAAGATTGGAAAAAGAAAGTGAATAGAATATTCATAATAGGTGGTGCGAATATAGATATTAATGCTAGTAGCAACAAACCACTAATTGTTCGTGATTCTAATCCTTCAAATATTTCTTTATCTTTTGGTGGAGTAGGAAGAAATATTGCAGTAAATCTTGCTTTATTAAAAGAAAATGTATATTTTTGTACAGTTTTATCTAATGATGCATTTGGTAAAACGATAAAAGATGATTTATTAAGTAATAATATCAATTTAGATTTTTCTGAAAGCATTGATAATTATAATACTTCTATGTATATAGCAATATTAGATGAAAATAAGGATATGTATTTAGGGTTAAGTGATATGGATATCCTTAATCAAATAAAAAAAAGTACAATTGATAAGTTGTTAGAAGAAATAGATACAGAGGATATATTAATTTTTGATACTAATCTAGATCAAGAAATAATTAAATATATATGTGAAAATACTAAGAGTATTGTAGTAATGGATCCTATTAGTGTTAGAAAAGCATATAAGGCAAGACCTCTTTTGAATTATATTGATATTTTTAAACCTAATATATATGAATCTGAAAGCTTAAGTGGTATTTATATTAAAGATTCTAAAAGTGCTAATAAAAGCATAGATTATTATTTAGAAAATGGAACCAAAGAGATAATAATTAGTTTGGCTAGTGATGGGGTAGTTGCAGCAAATAAAGATGAAAGATATTGGTTACATCATGATAAAATTAATATAGTCAATGCAACAGGTGGAGGAGATGCCTTTTTAGCATCTTATATTAAAAGTAGAAACAAGAATAAAAATTTACTTGAGAATGTAAAATATGCGATTGGTGGAGCGGTAAGTACCATTAAATGTTTAGATGCTGTAAATCCAAAAATTAGTGATAAAGTAATAGAAAAAGAAATTAGAGAGTTAAATATTGTGGTAGAAGATTTAAGCACAACAAGATAAAAAGAAAGAGATATATCAATTATTAAAATGATAGAGATTACAAAAAACTTGTATGATGAATGTGTTGAGTTACTTAACTCTAGAGGAGTAACTCTTTTAGATATTGCAAATTGTGTTTTATTATTACAAAAGGAATATCATGATAATTTAACCGTGGAAGAATGTCTTAATGAAGTTAATTGTGTGCTTAGAAAAAGAGAAGTACAACATGTGATAATGACTGGTATTAGTTTAGATATCGCTTGTGAAAAAGATGTGTTAGAATCTAAAACTATAGAAGAAATAATGAGTAAAGATTATTCTTTATATGGTGTAGATGAAGTTATGGCTTATGGAATATGTAATTTATATGGTTCTATTGCTTTAACAAACTTTGGTTATATTGATAAAATAAAACCTGGGATTATTGAAGAATTAAATAACAATAAAGAAAAGTGTAATACATTTTTAGATGATATAGTAGGTGCTTTAGCAGCTGCAGCTGCTAGTAGATTAGCACATAACAGTAGATAGGAGTAAAATGAAAAGACCAGTGACAATAAAATCGGCTCTAACAAAAGATGAAATAATTCAAGGACTTTTAAAAGTTGGTGTAATGCCGGGAATGACTTTAGAAGTACATGGATCACTTTCTTCTTTTGGTTTTGTAATTGGGGGAGCTCAAAGTGTTGTTGATGCTTTGTTAGAAGTATTAGGGCCTGAAGGAACGCTCTTAATGCCATTACATATGGGTTTAAATAGTGAGCCTAGCAGTTGGTATAATCCATCGATTGAAATAGAATTGATAGATAAGGTAAGAGAAGCTATTCCTCCTTTTGATAAAATGGCTAGTGAAGCTTATGGTATGGGTGCCTTAGTGGATAATTTAAGAAGAAGAGATGGTGTTGTTACTTCTAGCCATCCCAATGTAGCTTTTATCGCAAAAGGAAAATATGCAAATTTGTTGTGTAATCATCAATCACTTCATTTTCCTTTATCAAGTGAATCTCCAGTCGCAAGACTTTATGAGATAAAAGGATTTTGTTTATTGTTAGGTGTTGATTTTGACAGGTGTACTTCTATGCATTTATCAGAATATGCCACAGATTGTAGATCAATTGTTGTAAAAGGATCTTGTGTTATTCAAGGTGGGAAAAAAGTCTGGAAAAAATATTTGGATTTAGATTTAAATAGTGATGAATTTCTTATTCCTGGTAGAGCCTTAGAATCTTTAGGAAAGGTTATAAAAGGCAAGATAGGATCTTGCCAAGTTAAATTTTTTAGTATTAATGATGCAGTAGATGAAGCTACTAGATATTTTGAAACAAAACAAGGTTATGAATTATATAGATAAGATGCTAGTTTAAAAGATATAGTTTCTAGCATCTTTTTTTCTTTGTCTTTAAATCTATCTAATATAGGAGAATCTACATCTATTACTCCCCATACTTCATTATTAACTATAATTGGTACTACTATTTCTGACTTGCTTGCACTATCACATACTATGTGTCCTTCAAATTTATTTACATCTTTTACAATAATTGTTTCCTTATTAATATAGGCAGTTCCACATACTCCTTTACCGGGCTTTATTCTAGTACATGCAATTTTGCCTTGGAAAGGTCCTAAAACCAATTCTCTTTCCTTATATATATAGAAACCTGCCCAATTAATATTATCTATACTTTCATTTATAAAGGCACTTAGGTTTGATAATAATGCGATTAAGTCTTTTTCTTCTAATAAAATATCTAGTTGTTTTTCAAAAGTGTTCATTTTGTTTCCTTTCTTTATATTAATGATATAATAACTTTGTGAACAGGGGTACATGAAAATGTTGAGAAAAACCCTTATCACCTGATCTAGGTAATTCTAGCGTAGGGAGTTCTCCTTACGCCTTCTTGATGGAGGTGTTTTTTAATGAAGAGAAATGAAATTTTAGATCTAACTTATATGGCTTTGTATATTGCATTGGCCATAGTACTTGACTACATAGGACAATTTATTCCTATATTACAAATGCCAAATGGCGGCTCGATTAATATTGCAGTTATTCCAGTATTAATATCTTCTTATCATTTAGGTTATAAAAAAGCAGTTGGGGTAGGACTTGGGTGGTGGCTTGTAGGATTTATTTATGGTTTAAATAATTGGTATTTAAATCCTATGCAATATCTACTAGATTATATTTTACCAATGTCATGTATAGGGCTAGCATCTTTATTTCCTAAAGTGTATAAAATATCAAATGTTTATATAGGAACCATAATGGTAGGAATAATACGATTTGTATCTACTGTATTATCTGGAGTGTATTATTGGCCACCTGAAGAAATGGTTGCAGGAAGTAAAGGAGCATGGATATTTTCTTTATCTTATAATATAGGATATAACCTTGTGACAATAATTGTGGCGATAATACTAGTTCCTTTGGTTATTAATATAATAAGGAAGACAAAAATCAAGTTAATATATATTAAAGAATAGCTTTCCTGTAGAGGAAAGTTTTTTTAATGTTATAATATACAAGCATAAATATAAATAGGGAGGGAAAACATGGTACCAAATGTTTTAGATCATGTTTATATACAATCTTATAAACATGATGGAAGCCTTCATAGAACTTGGAGTAAAGGATTTGTAATAGAAACAGATAAAGATAAAATAGTGGTTGTGACTAATAAGACATGGGTTATAGAATCTGATGGAAGAAAATGGTATACAAGAGAACCTGCAATATGTTTCTTTTATAAAGAAAGATGGTTTAATGTAATAACTATGATTAGAAAAGCAGGTATTTATTATTATTGTAATATTGCATCACCTAGTTTATATGATGGAGAAGCTATAAAAAATATTGATTATGATTTGGATGTTAAATTATATCCTAATGGAGAATATGAAATATTAGATGAAGATGAATATGAAGTTCATAGTAAGAAAATGAATTATTCAAAAGAATTAAAAGAAATATTAGAAAAAGAATTGAAATCTTTATTAAATGATATACAAACTGTAAAAGAGCCGTTTAGTGACGATTATATCAGCTATTATTATGATTTGTATCAACGATTAATTAAAGAAAATTAAAAAAAATAAAAAAAAGTGAAAAAAGTACTTGCATTATTTTGCAAAAGATGGTTTACTAATAAGGCTGGCGTAATTCAGCCAAACACAAATTAAAAAAATGTTAAAAAAAGTGTTGACATATTGATTTGCGTTTGTTATTATTATAAAGCACCACTTTGGTGCCGATCTCTGAAAACTGAATAGGAAATTAAACAAAACAACGTCAATTTTAAAGGAATAAAACTGACATAGAAGTCAGTGTAATAATGAGTCATTCAAATGGAGAGTTTGATCCTGGCTCAGGATAAACGCTGGCGGCGTGCCTAATACATGCAAGTCGAACGGAGTTTTGACTGAAGAAGAAGTGTTTACATGGAATCTGATTTTAAAACTTAGTGGCGAACGGGTGAGTAATGCATAAGTAACCTACCTATAAGGACTGGGATAACGTTTGGAAACGAACGCTAATACCGGATAAGTAATAAGAAGGCATCTTCATATTATTAAAGGTTAGAAACACAAATAGATGGGCTTATGTTGTATTAGCTAGTTGGTGAGGTAACTGCTCACCAAGGCGATGATACATAGCCGGCCTGAGAGGGTGATCGGCCACATTGGGACTGAGACACGGCCCAAACTCCTACGGGAGGCAGCAGTAGGGAATTTTCGGCAATGGGGGAAACCCTGACCGAGCAACGCCGCGTGTGCGATGAAGGTCTTCGGATCGTAAAGCACTGTTGTAAAGGAAGAATAGCCATATTAGAAATATGGTCTGACGGTACTTTATCAGAAAGCCACGGCTAACTACGTGCCAGCAGCCGCGGTAATACGTAGGTGGCGAGCGTTATCCGGAATTATTGGGCGTAAAGGGTGCGTAGGCGGCATGTTAAGTTTGTGGTGAAAGCGTGGGGCTCAACCCCATTAAGCCACAGATACTGGCAAGCTAGAGTGCAGAAGAGGGTAGTGGAATTCCATGTGTAGCGGTAAAATGCGTAGATATATGGAGGAACACCAGTGGCGAAGGCGGCTACCTGGTCTGTAACTGACGCTCAGGCACGAAAGCGTGGGGAGCAAATAGGATTAGATACCCTAGTAGTCCACGCCGTAAACGTTGAATACTAAGTGTTGGAGAAATTCAGTGCTGCAGTTAACGCAATAAGTATTCCGCCTGTGGAGTATGCACGCAAGTGTGAAACATAAAGGAATTGACGGGGGCCCGCACAAGCGGTGGAGTATGTGGTTTAATTCGAAGCAACGCGAAGAACCTTACCAGGCCTTGACATCCCTTGCAAAAGCATAGAGATATGCCAGAGGTTATCAAGGTGACAGGTGGTGCATGGTTGTCGTCAGCTCGTGTCGTGAGATGTTGGGTTAAGTCCCGCAACGAGCGCAACCCCTATCTTTAGTTACCATCATTTAGTTGGGGACTCTAGAGAGACTGCCGGTGATAAGCCGGAGGAAGGTGGGGATGAGGTCAAATCATCATGCCCCTTATGGCCTGGGCTACACACGTACTACAATGGCTACTACAGCGAGCAGCTAGTCAGCGATGACACGCAAATCTCACAAAGGTAGTCTCAGTTCGGATCGAAGTCTGCAACTCGACTTCGTGAAGCAGGAATCGCTAGTAATCGCAGATCAGAATGCTGCGGTGAATACGTTCTCGGGCCTTGTACACACCGCCCGTCAAACCATGAGAGTTGGTAATGCCCGAAGCCGGTGGCCTAACCGTAAGGAAGGAGCCGTCGAAGGTAGGATCGATGATTGGGGTTAAGTCGTAACAAGGTATCCCTACGGGAACGTGGGGATGGATCACCTCCTTTCTAAGGAGAAAGATGTACAAACCGACGTTATAAGAATAGTTTCCTATTTAGTTTTGAGGGATCGAAAGATTCCTTAAAGATTGTTCTTTGAAAACTGAATAATAGAGAAAGACAGATAGGTCTTTCTGATAGTTGTAAAAAACTAGATTTCTAAAAATCAAGACGAAAGAAATGATTTAGGAAAACAGTGAGAATTAACAGTTCAATAAAAATCCATAGGGAGAATATCTCGACCCTGTGGTAGGTGATTAAATGAATAAGGGCGTACGGTGAATGCCTTGGCATATAGAGCAGATGAAGGACGCGACTAACAGCGAAATGCTTCGGGGAGTGGTAAGTACATGAAGATCCGGAGGTATCCGAATGGGGTAACCCAATGCAGGTAACTCTGCATTACACATAAGTGAATACATAGCTTATGATGAGACAACCCAGCGAATTGAAACATCTTAGTAGCTGGAGGAAAAGAAAATAATAATGATTCCCTTAGTAGTGGCGAGCGAAAGGGGAAGAGCCCAAACCAGACATAGTCTGGGGTTGTAGGACTACAATGTGGTATTCTAAAGGGATAGTCGAATGGCATTGAAAGGCCAGTCATAGAAGGTGCAAACCCTGTAGACGAAATCTCAATAGAGCCTAGTAGTATCCTGAGTACGGCGAGGCACGTGAAACCTTGTCGGAATCCGCGGGGACCATCCCGTAAGGCTAAATACTCCTATATGACCGATAGTGAACCAGTACCGTGAGGGAAAGGTGAAAAGAACCGTGGGAACGGAGTGAAATAGATCCTGAAACCGTATGCCTACAAGAAGACAGAGCACGTTAATGTGTGATGTCGTGCCTTTTGTAGAATGAACCGGCGAGTTACTTCTTACGTGCAAGGTTAAGTGGACGACACGGAGCCGAAGCGAAAGCGAGTCTGAATAGGGCGTTGAGTACGTAGGAGTAGACCCGAAGCGGTGTGATCTAACCATGACCAGGTTGAAGGTTGGGTGAAACCAACTGGAGGACCGAACCGACCATCGTTGAAAAGCTGGCGGATGAGTTGTGGTTAGCGGTGAAATACCAATCGAACACCGCTATAGCTGGTTCTCCCCGAAATAGCTTTAGGGCTAGCGTCGAGGTTGAGTCTTCTGGAGGTAGAGCACTGAATCCATGATGGCACCATCTAGGTGTACTGATTGGAATCAAACTCCGAATGCTAGAATGATATACTCGGCAGTCAGACAGTGGGTGATAAGGTCCATTGTCGAAAGGGAAACAGCCCAGATCACCAGTTAAGGTCCCAAAATCTATGCTAAGTGGAAAAGGATGTGGGGATGCTCAGACAGCTAGGAGGTTGGCTTAGAAGCAGCCATCCTTTAAAGAGTGCGTAACAGCCCACTAGTCGAGTGCCTCTGCGCCGAAAATGTACCGGGGCTAAGCATAGTACCGAAACTGTGGCAATACATTTGTATTGGGTAGGGGAGCGTTCTATACAGCATTGAAGCTATACCGTAAGGAGTAGTGGAGCGTATAGAAGTGAGAATGCCGGTGTGAGTAGCGAGATGTAGGTGAGAATCCTACACACCGATAGACCAAGGTTTCCAGGGGAAGGCTCGTCCTCCCTGGGTAAGTCGGGACCTAAGATCAGGCAGAAATGCGTAGTCGATGGACAACGGGTTGATATTCCCGTACCCGCATATTAAATGATGGAATGACGGAGATGGTTAGCAATACCCCTTATTGGATTGGGGGTTAAGCAGGGTAGGAGTTATGTAGGCAAATCCGCATAACAATCTGAAGATGTGAATACGAGTGAACAAGCGATTAAGTAGCGAAGTTTGTGATACCAGCTTCCAAGAAAAGTTTCTAGTGTTAATTAATATGTGGCCCGTACCGCAAACCGACACAGGTGGTCAAGGCGAGAAGCCTAAGGTGAGCGAGAGAACTGTTGCTAAGGAACTCGGCAAAATTGTCCCGTACGTTCGCAAGAAGGGACGCTCGAAAGAGCCGCAGTGAATAGGCCCAAGCAACTGTTTAACTAAAACACAGCTCTCTGCTAAGGCGCAAGCCGATGTATAGGGGGTGACGCCTGCCCGGTGCTGGAAGGTTAAGGGGATTTGTTAGTCGTAAGGCGAAGCATTGAACCGAAGCCCCAGTGAACGGCGGCCGTAACTATAACGGTCCTAAGGTAGCGAAATTCCTTGTCAGGTAAGTTCTGACCCGCACGAAAGGCGTAATGATTTGGGCGCTGTCTCGGCAGCAGACTCGGTGAAATCTTAGTACCTGTGAAGATGCAGGTTACCCGCAACTAGACGGAAAGACCCCATGGAGCTTTACTGTAGTTTGATATTGAATTTTGATTAATTATGTACAGGATAGGTGGGAGACTATGAAGTCGGAACGTCAGTTTCGATGGAGTCATCCTTGGGATACCACTCTTAATTAATTGAAGTTCTAACTTGCCACCGTTATCCGGTGGAAGGACAGTGTCTGATAGGCAGTTTGACTGGGGCGGTCGCCTCCTAAAGAGTAACGGAGGCGCTCAAAGGTACCCTCAGATTGGTTGGAAATCAATTGCTGAGCGCAAATGCAGAAGGGTGCTTGACTGCGAGACCCACAAGTCGAGCAGGGACGAAAGTCGGAATTAGTGATCCGGCGGTGCAGTATGGAATGGCCGTCGCTTAACGGATAAAAGCTACCCTGGGGATAACAGGCTGATCTCGCCCAAGAGTTCACATCGACGGCGAGGTTTGGCACCTCGATGTCGGCTCATCGCATCCTGGAGCTGAATTNGGTTCCAAGGGTTGGGCTGTCCGCCCATTAAAGCGGTACGCGAGCTGGGTTCAGAACGTCGTGAGACAGTTCGGTCCCTATCTGTTGTGGGCGTTGGAAATTTGAGGAGAGCTGTCCCTAGTACGAGAGGACCGGGATGGACGTACCTATGGTGTACCAGTTGTCACGCCAGTGGCATCGCTGGGTAGCTAAGTACGGCATGGATAAGCGCTGAAGGCATCTAAGCGCGAAGCCAACTTCAAGATTAGATTTCCCATTCACTTGATGAAGTAAGATCCCTTGAAGACTACAAGGTTGATAGGTCAGAGATGGAAGCATAGTGATATGTGTAGTTGACTGATACTAATAGATCGAGGATTTAATCACACGAGAATTGTAAAGACGCAAACAACTTATTAGAAAGAAATATGTCTATTATCTATTATTTAGTTTTCAGGGAATAATTCCTTGGATCTGGTGACGATGGCGAGATGGTCACACCTGTTCCCATCCCGAACACAGAAGTTAAGCATCTCAACGGCGACGATAACTATGCCCGCCATAGCGAAAATAGCAAGTTGCCAGGTTAATTAAAAAGAGATACCGAAAGGTATCTTTTTTCATAAAAATATATTAAATTATATATTGTGGTATCGAAAGGGAACTTATGTATACTTGTATTACTAAAAATGTTGAAGAAACAAAAGAATTAGGAAAAAAACTTGGGAAAAGTGCAAAATCAGGCATGGTTTTTCTATTATATGGTGATTTAGGTAGTGGAAAAACATGCCTTACAAAAGGAATTGGATTAGGACTTAATATTAATGCTACTATTAATAGTCCTACTTTTAATATTTTAAAGATTTATGAAGGTGATTTAACATTAAATCACATTGATGCNTATAGACTTGAAGGAATTAATCAAGATTTAGGNTTTGATGAACAAATTGATGGTGAAGGTTTAACTGTAATTGAATGGCCTCAATATATAATGGATACAATTGGTGATAATTATTTAAAAATAGAGATAATTATCAATGAAGATGACACTAGAACATTTAATTTTTATCCTTATGGCAAAGAATATGAGGTTTTATTAAAGGAGATAGTATGTTAACACTTTGTATGGATACTAGTCACAAATATCTTTCTATTTGTTTAATAAAAAATGATGAAATAATTGCTTCTTATAGTGAAGAGTGTTTCAAAAAACAATCTGAAATGATATTTGTTATTTTAGATAAATTATGTAAAGAAAACGATACAAATCCTCTTGATATAAAGAGAGTTGTTGTATCTAAAGGACCTGGAAGCTATACTGGAGTAAGAATTGCGATGAGTGTTGCAAAAGTTATGGCAACCCTTAATGGTGTTTCTTTATATACTATTGATACTTTGAAGTTATATAGTGATAATTTAGAAAATTGTGCTGTAATAATGGATGCAAGAAGTAATAGGGCTTATTTTGGTATATATAATAAGGGTGAAACTGTATTACAACCTGGAGTTTTTAATATTGATGATGTAAAAAAGATGATTTTAGATAATGAAATAATGGGAGATTTATTTTTGTTGGATAAGGAAGATAAATATCCTAATATTCCAAACTCCTTTTTAAAATTAAAATCTTATTGGGAAAAAGTTGATAATATTCATTTATTAACACCTGTTTATTTAAAAGATGCAGCAGCATATATGGTAAAAAAATGATTAGAGAAATGTTGTTAACTGATTTAGATAGGGTCATTAATATAGAAAACAAATCAATTAATCCACCTTGGAAAAAAACTGATTATGAGTATGAATTAAGAGTAAACCCTTATTCTAGATACTATGTATTAATATTAAATGAAGAAATAATTGGATATTGTGGAATGTGGGTTATGTTTGACCAAGCACAAATTACTACTTTTGTAATAGAAAAAGAACATCAAAGGCAAGGTTATTCTAAATATTTGATGGATAAAATTATTTCAGTAGCAAATGAGTCTAAATGTGAAAATATAACATTAGAAGTAAGAGTTAGTAATGTTGCTGCAATTTCACTTTATAAAAAATATGGTTTTATTATAGCTAATATAAGGAAAAGTTATTATAGTGATAATCATGAGGATGCATATCTTATGATAAAACCGCTAGGAGGAAACTATGAGTAAGTATATACTTGCAATTGAGACAAGTTGTGATGAAACTGCTTGTGCAATTGTAAAAGATAATAATCAAATATTATCTAATATAGTAAGTAGTCAAATAAATGTACATGAATTATATGGAGGAGTAGTCCCTGAAGTAGCCTCTAGAATCCATATTGAAAATATATCCTTAGTAATTGAGGAGGCTTTAAAAGAGGCTAAAATTACTATTGATGATATTGATGCAATAGCAGTAACTCAAGGACCAGGATTAATTGGATCTTTACATGTGGGAATACAAGCCGCAAAAACAATTGCATGGCTTTACAATAAACCAATTATTCCATTACATCATATTGTAGGACACATTTATGCAAATAAATTTGTGGATGAATTAGAGTTTCCATTACTTGCATTAGTTGTATCAGGTGGACATACTGAACTTATTTATATGGAAAAAGAGTATAGTTTTGAAGTTATTGGTACAACTCAAGATGATGCAATTGGAGAAGCTTATGATAAAGTAGCTAGAGTTTTAGGTTTGGGTTATCCTGGAGGACCTAAAATTGATAATTTAGCAAAAACTGGCAAAGAAAATTATACTTTACCTATTCCTAAAGTAGAAAATCCTTATGATTTTTCATTTTCTGGCTTAAAATCTGCGGTTATTCAGTTGATTAATAGATTAGAAAGAAGAAATGAAGAAATAATTAAAGAAGATGTTGCGTATAGTTTTCAAGAAAGTGCATTATCTCAGGTATTAAAAATCACTGATAAAGCATTAAATGATTATAAACCAAAACATTTAGTTCTTGCAGGAGGAGTTGCGGCAAATTCTAGGCTAAGAGAACTAATGCAAGATATGATTTTAAAGTATCCAAATATAAAACTTACAATACCTCCATTATGGTGTTGTACTGATAATGCGGCAATGATGGCTGTTGCAGGAAGTGTTGCATATGATCATAAATTATTTGGTGATTTGTATTTTTCTGCACAACCTAGTAAGCCTATTAGTTAATGTTTAATAGATATTTCACAAATATAAAATAAGTGTTAGAATATAAAGGGTGATAAAATGACAAACAATAATAATGAAGTAAAAATAATGGTTCCAAAAGCAACATTACAAAGATATCCTATTTATTTAAAAGCATTAAGACATCTTTTTAAACAAGGTGTTACTAAGGTAATGTCTAGTGAATTATCTGAACTTGTTTCTATTGAACCTACTACAATAAGAAGAGACTTTTCATTTCTTGGAAGACTTGGAAAACAAGGTTATGGTTATGATGTGGAAAGTTTAATTGAAAAGTTTAGTGATGAATTAGGTGTTGATTTTGATGAGAAAATCATTTTAATTGGTGTAGGTAACTTAGGAAAAGCATTGCTTAACTATAACAAATGGAATAATGTCGTTGGAGAAATTGTTTGTGCTTTTGATATTAAGCCACAAAAGGCTAAAGTAACTTCAATTCCTGTATACGATATTGCGGAATTAAATAAGCATATCCCTGAAGGGTGTAGAATAGCAATTTTATGTATATCTACTAATATTCAAGAAACAGTTGATTTATTAATAGAAAATGGTATTACAGGTATTGTAGATTTTACATCTAAACATTTTATCGTTCCAAAAAATATTATCGTAAAAGAAATTGATGTTGTTTCTAGCATACAAGAATTAGTATTTGAAACAAATGCAATGGAAAGTAAGAAATAAAGGAGATTTTTATGTATAGTTTTATGACAGCTCGCGAACTTTATGAGTTTTGTAAGTTTGGTAGCAGTATTGAAAAAGATCAAATAGAATATGTTGAAATGCAAGGATGGATTAGAACAAATAGACATTCTAAATCTATTGGTTTTATTGAATTAAATGATGGAACATATTTTAAAAATGTTCAGTTAGTTTATGATGATAGTTTAAAAAACTTTGATGAAGTTTCAAAATATTTAACTGGTACTGCAATAAAGGTTATTGGATTATTTAAAAAGACACCAGATGCTAAACAACCTTTTGAACTTGAAGTAAAAGAAATTGTTTTAGAAGGTGCTTGTGATAAATCTTATCCATTACAAAAGAAAAGACATTCTTTTGAATATTTAAGAGAAATTGGGCATTTAAGAGTAAGAACAAATACATTTAATGCTGTATTTAGAGTTAGAAGCGTTTTATCTATGGCTATACATGAGTTTTTCCAAAGCCAAGGATTTATATATGTTCATGCGCCAATTATTACTGGAAATGATGCTGAAGGGGCAGGAGAAGTATTTACAGTAACTACAAGAAGTGATGATAAATATGACCAAGATTTCTTTGGTAAAAGAGCAAGTTTAACAGTTTCAGGACAACTTCAAGCAGAAGCATATGCTTTAGCTTTTAGAGATGTTTATACTTTTGGCCCTACTTTTAGAGCTGAAAATTCTAATACAACTACTCATGCATCAGAGTTTTGGATGATTGAGCCAGAGATTGCTTTTGCGGATTTAGAAGATGTGATGAATTTAATTGAAGATATGGTTAAATACTGTATTGAATATGTAATGAATGAATGTGAAGAAGAAATGAATTTCTTTAATAGTTTTATTGATAAAACATTGCTTGAAAGATTAAATAAGGTTAAAAATTCTAAGTTTGAAAGATTATCTTATACAAAAGCAATTGAAATATTAGAAAAAGCAGATGTAAAATTTGAAAATAAAATTAGTTGGGGTAAAGATTTAAATACTGAACATGAAAGATATTTATGTGAAAAAGTAATTAATGGACCAGTATTTATAACTGATTATCCTAAAGATATAAAGGCTTTCTATATGAGACTTAATGATGATGGTAAAACAGTAGCTGCATGTGATTTATTAGTACCATATGTAGGAGAATTAGTAGGTGGTTCTCAAAGAGAAGAACGTTTAGATTATTTAATTAAACGTATGGAAGAAATGGGAATCCATAGAGAAGGTTTAGAATGGTATTTAGATCTTAGAAGATATGGTGGTTGTAAACATGCAGGATTTGGTTTAGGTTTTGAAAGATTTATGATGTATATAACAGGTATGCAAAATATTAGAGATGTTGTACCATTTGCAAGAACACCTAAAAACTTAATGTTTTAAAAAAGCCAATAGCTTGGCTTTCTTTTTTTTGAATAATTAAAATTATGTTATATCAAATTAATAAAGGCAGTAAATCATTTGGAGCAAATTCAGTATTTTCTGATATCCAATTTGAAATTAAAAATGTTGAAAAGATCGCAATTGTAGGTAGAAATGGTTGTGGGAAGTCAACACTTTTAAAGTGCATTAATGAAGAAGAAAGATTAGATTCTGGTACAATTCATAAACCGAATAATCTAAAAATAGGTTACTTATCACAAAAAGCAGTTGAAGAAACAGATAAAACAGTAAGCGAAGAATTAAATGAAGCATTTATTGAAATTTTTGAAATAGAAAATGAATTAAAAGAAATAGCGATTATTATGAAAGATGATCATAGTGATGAGATATTAAATAAATTTGCTTCATTACAAAGCAGATATGAAATGTTAAATGGATATTCTTATAAATCTGAAATGATGACAGTGTTTACTAAGTTTGGGTTTAATGAAGATGATTTAAATAGAAAAGTTAATACATTTTCTGGAGGCCAACAAACAAGAATAGCATTTGTAAAGTTATTACTTAGTAAGCCTGATATTTTATTACTTGATGAACCTACAAATCATTTAGATTTAGAAACAATAAAATGGTTAGAAGGATATTTAAAAAGATATCCAAAAGCTGTTGTACTTGTAAGTCATGACAGAATGTTTTTGGATGATGTTGTAGATGTTGTATATGAAATTGAATATGGAAAAATGAGTAAATATGTAGGTAATTATTCATCTTATGTAATTCAAAAGAAAAATGATTTAGAAAGAATGCAGATTGCATATAATAATCAACAAAAAGATATTGAAAGATTAGAAGCCTTAATTGAAAGATTTAGATATAAAAAAACAAAGGCATCTTTTGCTCAATCAAAAATTAAATATTTAGAAAGAATGGATAGAATAGAAAATCCAAATAGTCCTGATAATAAAACATTTAAAGCTAAATTTAGACCTAAGGTTAAAGGCGGAAAGACAGTACTTACAATTGAAGATTTAAGTGTTGGATATGATAAAGAATTGTGTAATATTAGCTTAAAAATACATAGAGGAGATAAAATTGCAATAGTTGGTGCAAATGGTACAGGTAAATCAACTTTACTTAAAACACTTGTAAATCTTGTTGAACCATTAAAAGGATCATTTTTATATGGTCATCAAATTGAGGTAGGGTATTTTGATCAACAATTAGCACAATTTGATTCTAATAAAACAGTTTTAGAAGAATTATGGGATGAATATCCTGATTTAGATATGACAACAATAAGAACAATACTTGGACAATTTTTATTTAGTGCTGACGATGTTTTTAAAAATGTAAGTGTATTATCTGGAGGAGAAAAAGTAAGGCTAAGCTTTGCAAAATTATTATTAAAACATGCAAACTTCTTAATTTTAGATGAACCTACAAATCATTTAGATATTCCAGGTAAAGAAGCATTTGAAGAATCTTTAAATGATTATGATGGAACCATATTATTTGTTTCTCATGATAGATATTTTATTAAACAAATTGCTACTTCAATTATTGAGATAGGTGAAAATAATGTTGAATACTATCCATATGGATATGAAGAATATAGTCAAAAAGAAGAAATAGAAACTAAAGAAGTAGAAGTTAAAAATGTAAAAGAAAAACCTAAGCCTATTAACATAAAAAGAGAAGTTAAAAAGTTAGAAAATAAAATACAAGAGTTAGAAGAATTACTAGAAGAAAAAAGAAGTTTAAGATTTGAACCTGAATATTATCATGACTATAAGAAAATGAATGAATTAGATAGTGAAATTGATGATATTCATAATCAAATAGAAAAACTAATGAGTAAATGGGAAGACTTAGCAGAATATGATTGAGAAAAGAATGTATTTTAGGTATAATTTTAAAGAGAAAAGGAGATTGATTAAAATATGGCAAATTGTTTAGTAGCTCAATCTGGTGGACCAACATCAGTAATTAACGCAACAGTAGCGGGAGTTGTAAAAGCTAATCAACTAAACCCAATTTATGACACTGTTTATGGGGGCTTACACGGTATCGAAGGGATTTTACAAGAAATGTTTGTAGACTTAACAAACATGAGTGGTGAAGAAAACAGAATTCTTCAACAAACACCAGCAAGTGCATTAGGTTCATGTCGTTATAAACTAAAAAGAGAAAATATTGCAGACTTTGAAAAATTGTTTGAAGTATTAGATAAATACGATATTGAAACAATGTTCTATACAGGTGGAAATGACTCTATGGATACTGTTACTGCATTAAGTGAATATGCAAAAGAACACGGTATTACAAAACACAGATTTGTTGGATGTCCAAAAACTGTAGATAATGACTTAATGGTTACAGATCATTGTCCAGGATTTGGTTCAGCAGCAAAGTTTATTGTTAATACTGCATTACAAACATGGTTAGACTATAACGTATATACAAGACAAGAAGTATTTATTCTTGAGACTATGGGGCGTGATGCTGGATGGTTAGCAGCAAGTGCTTGTTTAAGTGGAATTGTTGATATTGTTGTTTTACCTGAAGAAGTATTTGATCCTGAAGTATTCTTAGAAGAAGTAAAAAAATGTATCGATGAAAAGAATAAATGCTATGTAGTAGTATCTGAAGGAATCAGATATGCTGATGGAACTTATGTATCTGCAGGAAAAGCACAAAATGATGGATTTGGACATGCAGTACTTGGTGGAGCTGGAAATGCAATTAAAGAAATTATTCTTGATTCTAAGACAGCTGAAAGATGTAAAGTACAAGACTTAAGTACAGCTCAAAGATGTCATGCGACAGAACAATCTTTAGTAGATGTTACTGAAAGCTTTAGATTAGGTATGTCTGCACATATGAGAAGTGCTGATAAAAACTTTACAGGAATGATGGTTGGAGTTAAGCGTAAAGATACAAAAGAATATGATGTTGAATTCTTTGCGACAGAAGCTAAGAATGTAGCAAATCATGTAAAATCATTCCCAGATGAGTGGATGTTACCAAGATATAGAGGTATCACACAAGAAGCTATTGATTATATAGCACCATTAATCGTTGGTGAACCTGATGTTATCATGAAAGATGGCATTCAAGCTTACGTAAAACCTTACTATATGAGATAAATTTAAGTGTTGATTGCATTGGACAATTAATTGACTTATATATTAAAAAACACTAAAATTATAAGTGTATTTTGAAAATGGAGGAAAGAAAATGAAAAAATTACTAGTAGCGCTGTTGGCTTTAGTACTTATTGTTGGATGTTCTTCACCAAGTACTGGTGGAACAGAACCAGCTGGAACTGATGGTACTTCAGAGCTAACAACAGCTTCTAAAGAACTTACTGTTGCAACAAACAGAGAAGTAAGTTCATTAGACTATGTAACTACAGCATTAACTTCAGATCATGAAATTAATGCGAACTTAGTTGATGGTCTATTAGAAAATGATGCAAATACTAAATTAGTAGGTGCACTTGCAGAATCATGGTCTGCAAATGAAGACAAGTCTGTTTGGACTTTCAATCTTAGACCTGATGTAAAATGGGTTACAGCAACTGGTGAAGAATATGCAACAGTTACTGCTGATGACTTTGTTACAGGTTTAAGACACGGTGCTGAGTTTGAATCAGGAACATCTTGGTTATTACAAGGTGTTATCGATGGTTATTCTGAGTACCTAGCAAGTGACTTCAGTGATGAAGCATGGGAAAAAGTTGGTGTTAAAGCAGTTGATGAATTAACAGTTGAATACACTATGGCAAAAGATGAAGAAGGAAATCCTATTTCTGTACCATATTTTGATTCAATGACTACATATGCTGTTTTATATCCAGTTAACAGACAATTCTTAGAATCAAAAGGTGAAGGATGTAAATTAGGAAGCCCTGATAAAGAAACATGTGAATTTGGTACAGTAGCACTTGATTCAATTCTTTATAACGGTGGATATATCCTTACTGTAAATGATGCTAAATCTCAAGCAGTTCTTACTAAGAATGAAAGCTATTGGGATGCAGAAAATGTATTCTTAGAAAAAGTTACAAGAATTTATGATGGTGGAGAAGATCCATACTCAACAATTAAAGGTTTCGAACAAGGTGTATATCCTCAAGCTGGATTATTAACAAGCTGGGAAGACTATGACACTTATTTAGAAAAATACAAAGACTATGCTTATTATTCACTTCCAAATGCTGTAGTATTTGGTGTAGTGTTTAACTACAATCGTCAAGTATTTAATGAAACAAACTATGCAACTGATGAAGCATTAAAAGAAAATACAATTAATGCAATCAGAAATGAAAACTTCCGTAAAGCACTAAGAGCTGCATACGATATCGTTGCATACTTATCAATTGGTGCTCCAGAAGAACTAGCTACACAATCAGTAAGAAACATTAACAACTTCCCTGAAGCTGGAACTCAAAGTGATGGAACATTATATCATGAAGCAGTTAACCTAGCTTACAATGAAGCAACAGGTGAAAATAGAGACCTTAGCGATGGTGTTGATGCTTTCTTAAATAAAGAAGAAGCTTTAGCTTATATTGAAGCTGCTAAAGAAGAAGGAATCCAGTTCCCAGTTCACTTAGATATGCTTGTAAATGAAACAAGTGATACTCAAACTAAGAGAGCTAACTCATTCAAAAAATCAGTTGAAGACAATACAGATGGACAAATCATTATTGAACTTGTATTAAGAGATACAGATACAGTAAACAATATTGCTTACTATAATAATGATCCAGCTGCAGCTGATTATGATATTTCTACATATACTGGATGGGGACCAGACTATGCTGACCCTAAGACATTTGTTGATATCTATTCACCAATTACTGGTTACTATATGACTTCTATGGGTCTAGGAACAGTTGATCTTGATGGTAATGTTGAAGACTTAGAAATCAAAGAAGCTATAGGTTTAATGGAATATGAAAAACTATATAGAGCTGCTGATGCAATCGTAGATGATATGGATGCTCGTTACCAAGCGTTTGCTTTAGCTGATGCTTACTTAATTGAAAGAGCGTTCTATATCCCAACATCACAACAAACAAGATCTCAAGTAGTTTCTAAATATGTTCCGTTCTCAAGACCTTATGCACCATATGGTATGTCTGAGTACAAATATAAAGGACTAAGATTACAAGAAGATATGGTTACTGCAGAACAATATGAAGAAGCTTATCAAAAATGGCTAGATAGCAAGTAAAAATTCTTAACTTGTTTAAGGGGTTGAGTAATACTCAACCCCTATTTTATTAAAGGAGATAGTTATGAAAAAATATATATGGACTAGACTTTTAAAATCTATCATATCTATTCTAATAGTAGTATCTATCGTTGTTATAATGCTTTATACTTTAATTCCTGTATCAAAAATATTTGAAAATGACCCAGCTCGTCAAAAATTAAAAACTAATTATAAGACAGTTTATACTTATAGTAGATTAGAAGACCTTGGGTATTTAGATTATTATACAATCGGTGAAATGTGTTTGGCTAAAGATTCACAAGATATTAATGCTTGTATAACAGCCGGTAGCGATGAAAACATCAGAGTTTTAAATGAATTTGAAGCAGATGGATTTACAGTTGAAAAATTACAACAATTTGATGAGATGCAAGGAAATTCAATTGCTTATAGATATTACGGAGTATTAGAATTATTAGGTAATTTCTATAAAAAATTAATTGTTATTGATCATCCTTTTAAAATACATGATCCTAAAAATCCTGATATGGAAAGAGGATATAGTATTGGATTAGATCATAATAATGTACCTGCAATTAAATGTAGTGGATGTGAATATAAATATCAATTGTATTTTAATACATCATTTCCATTTATTCATACAAATGCATTAAAACTTAATTTTGGTATTTCTTATCCAACAAATGCAGGAGTACCAACTATGGATGTTATAAGCACTGGGCAAGGAACGATGGATAGTTTTGAACAAACCTTCCCTACAGGAGAGGTTTTAAAAAGTCCAATTCTACAACATACATGTAAATATAAATATGAAACTGATCATTTAGATCAAAAACGTTTTGATGACAATTATGCTAACTGTGCATTAAAATATGATTCTCCATCAATGATACAAACATCATATATTTTTGGTATTTCTTCATTGATATTGGCTTATTTAATTTCCTTACCTTATGCAATTGCAATGGCAAGAAATAAAGGTAAATTTGTAGATAAGTCTGGAATTGTATTAATTAATATACTTATTGCAGTACCATCACTGGCATTAATATTTTTTGTGAAATATATTGGGTTTGCCTTTGGTATGCCTGATAAATTTCCTCAACTAGGATTTACTAATATTAAATCTTATATATTACCAATTATTATTTTAGCTTTACTTACAATGCCTTCATTAATGATGTGGGTTAGAAGATATATGGTAGACCAGTCTAATGCAGATTATGTAAAATTTGCGAAAGCAAAAGGTTTATCTAAGAAAGAGATTTCTAGGAATCATATTTTAAAGAATGCGATAATTCCAATTGTAAATGGATTACCATCTTCGATAATTCTTGCAATATCAGGTGCAGTTATTACAGAATCTGTATTCTCTATACCTGGTATGGGTAAGATGTTACCGGATGCTATAAAGTCAACCAATAATAATATGGTTATTACATTGACATTTATTTTTACTTCTTTATCTATATTATCTGTATTCTTAGGTGACTTATTAATGACATTTGTTGATCCTAGAATTTCATTAAATGTTAAGGAAGGAGATAAATAATGAGCGAAGAAAAACTTATAAATGAAGATAGCTTTACCTTTTATAAGGTTGATGACTCAGTATCAGAAGTTATCTCTGCACCTGAATATTCTTATTGGAAAAGTGTATTCAAGACTTTCTTTTCATCAAAAATTGCTATAATAATGCTTATTATTGTAGCTGCAGTATTACTTATGTCTTTTATTCATCCAATGATATCTGGCTATGATAATCAAGATATGTCAAATATTAATAATCCATCAGAGTGGTTTTTAAGACCATCATTAAAGCATCCTTTTGGGACAGATGATGTTGGTAGAGATTTATTTGATATGGTATGGGCTGGAGCTAGAACTAGTTTATTTATAGCTATTATGGCTACAGTTATTACTACAGTTATTGGTACTATAGTAGGTATGTTTTGGGGTTTTTCCAAGAAAGTAGACATTGTAATGATTGAAGTTTACAACATTATATCTAATATACCTTTTACACTTATAGTAATGATAATTTCATTTACATTAAAAGCAGGTATATGGCAATTGATATTTGCATTATCATGTACTTCTTGGATTTCTACAGCTTATTTTATTAGAGTTCAAGTAATGATTATAAGAGATAGAGAGTATAACCTAGCATCAAGAACATTAGGTTCCTCTACTACTAAAATTATATTCCACAATATACTTCCATATTTAATTTCAGTACTTGTTACTAGTATTTCAAGAGATGTTCCACACTTTATTTCTTACGAGGTATTTTTAAGCTTTATTGGAGTAGGTTTAACTGAAAGAGTTGCTTCTTTAGGAAGAATAGTGCAAACAAATGCTAAGTATATGCAATCAGCACCTTATATGTTTGTATTACCGGTATTTGTAACAGCGCTAATTTCTATATCACTATATATAGTAGGACAAACTTTGGCGGATGCTAGTGATCCTAGAAATCATATGATATAGGAGGTAATTATGGAAAAGAATATTATATTATCAGTTAAAGACTTAGAAGTTAAATTTAAAGTAAGAGATAGAGAATTAACAGCTATCCGTAATGTATCCTTAGATTTTGAAGAAGGAAAAGTAGTTGCGATAGTTGGAGAAAGTGGAAGTGGAAAATCAGTATTTACAAAAACATTTACAGGAATGTTGGATATAAATGGAAGAATTTCAAATGGCGAAATATATTTTGAAGGAAAAGATATTTCAAAAATTACAGATGATAAGGACTGGGAACAAATTAGAGGTAAAAAAATAGCTACTGTTTTTCAAGATCCTATGACATCTTTAAACCCAGTTAGAACAATTGGTTATCAAATATCTGAAGTTATTATTAAGCATCAAGGAAAATCAAAAGAAGAAGCAAAACAAATTGCGATTGAATTAATGGAAAAAGTTGGAATTAAAGATGCGGCTAATAGATATGATGAATATCCATTTATGTATTCTGGTGGTATGAGACAAAGAATAGTTATTGCAATAGCTTTAGCATGTAGACCAAAGATTTTAATTTGTGATGAACCTACAACTGCTTTGGATGTTACTATTCAAGCTCAAATTATTGAATTAATAAAAGAATTAGCTAAAGAGTATGAATTTACAACAATTTATATAACTCATGATTTAGGTGTTGTAGCTAATGTAGCTGATATAGTTGCAGTTATGTATGCCGGTCAAATTGTTGAATATGGCTTGGTTGAAGAAATTTTCTACAATCCTCAACATCCATATACTTGGGGATTATTATCATCATTACCTCAACTTGGAGAAAAAGGTGATGAATTATTTGCGATAAAAGGAACTCCACCTTCATTGTTTCAAGAAATTAAGGGAGATGGATTTGCGCCTAGAAGTGAATATTCTATGAAGATTGACTTTGAATTAGAACCACCAATGTTTAAAGTTAGTGATACTCACTATGCAAAAACTTGGTTATTAGATCCTAGAGCTCCTAAAGTTGAAAAACCTAAGACTATTCAAAACTTACATGAAAAAATGTTAGCTTTAACTTCAAAAGGAGGTGTGTATAGTGACAGAGACAAATAGAGAAGTGTTATTAGATGTTAAAAATTTAGAAGTCACATTCACCAACAACAGAAAGAAGTTTAGAGCAGTTAAGGATGTTAGTTTTCAAATATATAAGGGTGAAACATTTGCCTTAGTTGGTGAAAGCGGTAGTGGGAAGACTACCATTGGTAGAGCAATTATTGGGTTAAATGAAACTTCTGATGGAGATATTATTTATAAAGGTAAAAAAATTAATTGTAAATTAAGTAAAGAAGAATCAAAAGAGATGACTAGAAATATTCAGATGATATTTCAAGATCCGGCCGCTTCTTTAAATGAAAGAGCAACAATTAGTTATTGTATAGCTGAAGGATTAGATAACTATAAGTTATATAAAGATGAAACTGAAAGACAACAAAAAATTGATGCTGCATTAGAATCAGTTGGTTTATTACCTGAACATAAGTCTAGATATCCTCATGAATTTTCTGGAGGACAAAGACAAAGGGTTGGAGTTGCTAGAGCAATGGTTATGGAACCGGAGTTTATTGTGGCTGATGAGCCTATCTCTGCACTTGATGTTTCTATTAGAGCTCAAGTATTAAACTTAATGAATAAGTTTAAAATTGAAAGAGGATTAACATATTTGTTTATAGCTCATGATTTATCAGTAGTTAGATATTTCTCTGATAGAATTGCGGTTATTAATAAAGGAAGAATAGTAGAAATAGCACCTACTGAAGATTTATTTGCTTATCCTTTACATCCATATACAAGATCTTTATTACAATCAGTTCCTATGCCTGATCCTAGAATTGAAAAAAATAAGGAATTAATTGTTTATGATGAATCTAAACGAGATTTATCAGGTGAAAAACCTAAACTTAGAGAAATTGTAAAAGACCATTATGTATTTATGAATGATAGAGAAAAAGCAGAATATGAAGTTCAGCTTCAAAAAATGATTGAAGAAAGAAAACAGTTAAAAGTGGGGTAGTTATATCCCATTTTTATTTCAATGGAGGATTATATGAAATTAAATACATCTAAGTATTTACTAGATAAGAAAGATGATTTAAAAAAGATTATAAATATTTTAAAAGATGAATTTGAATATGTCTCTATATTAGGTATAGATAATTCAGGAAAAACTTTTAGAGTGTCAACTAGTGGAACTAGCATAACTCCTTCTAATGAAGAAGATAGAGGTTTTGTATTAAGAGTTTTTCAAGATATAGGATTTAGTGAATATTCTTTTAATGAAGTTGATATTGATTTAATTTGTAATAGAATTAGAGAAATCGCAAAAAAAGATAGAGAAATATATTTAAAAAATAATGATTATATAGAATATAAAAAATCTCCTAAAGATGAAAAAGAAGAAATCTTTTATGTGGCAGATGTTAAAAGCTTACCTACTGATATAAATCCAATGGATATTATTAATAAATTAACTGATATACATGATAAAACAATGAAAAAATATTCAGAGTTATTACAAGTTATATTAGTTTTAGGGGTTACTCAAATTAATAAGATATTTTTATCTAATAATAGGGATTTATATCAATCTTATATATATGCAAATGCATATGGTATTGCGATGGCACAAAATGAAAATGGTGTAAAAGTTGAGTTTATGCCAGGATCAGGTTTAATGGGTTATGAATTAATAGATGAAATTGAAGAATTAGTAGATATTGCCGCATATAAGGCAGTTGAATTATTAAAAGCTACTAAGATTGAGCCTGGTGTTTATGATATTATCTGTGATCCTGATTTTACAGGCTTAATTGCTCATGAAGCATTTGGTCATGGTGCTGAAATGGATATGTTTGTAAAAAATAGAGCTAAGGGTAAAGAATATATGAATAAAGAAGTCGCATCTTCTTTAGTAAATATGAGAGATGGAGCCAAATCTTATCAAGAAGCCTCTAGTTATATTTTTGATGATGAAGGAAATCTAGGTACTGATACTTTAATTATTGATAAAGGAATATTAAATTCTGGAATGAATGATGAGCTTACTTCACTTTTATTAGATATTGAACCTACTGGAAATGGAAAAAGAGAATCTCATAAAAGAAAAGCCTATACAAGAATGACTAATACATTTTTTGAAGAAGGCAATGATTCTTTAGAAGATATGATTAAATCTATTGAATATGGTTATTTATTAGAAGGCTTTGTTTCAGGGATGGAAGATCCTAAAAACTGGGGTATTCAATGTGTAGCATCTAAGGGTAGAGAAATAGTTAATGGAAAATTAAGTGGAAAAATTGTTTCTCCTGTTTATTTGACTGGGTATGTACCAGAGTTATTAAAAAATGTTTCTATGGTTTCAAAAGGCTTAAAACTTTCAGGAACAGGATATTGTGGTAAAGGCTGGAAAGAATGGGTTAAAACATCTACTGGAGGTTCATATATTAAAACAAGGGGGCAATTGAACTAATGTTATTAGAAATTAAGAAGTTATTAGAAAATAATACTAAAATCTCTGCTTGGGTTATAAATGAAAATATATCTAGTTCTAGCGAATTGTTTTTTATTAAAGATAAATTAGATATGAATAGGGCATGTGATACTAAAGAATATCATATTAGTATTTATGTAGATTTTAAGGAAAACGATATTTTATATAAAGGTGATTCTATAGTAGTTGTAAGTGCTTCTGATTCTATAGAAGAAATTCAAACAAAGATTAATGATGCAGTATTTTATGCGGAATTTGTGAAGAATAAATGGTATGATTTACCAACAAATGAAAGCAATGTAATAAAAGGAATAAATTCATTTAAAAACCTTTCTATTTTAAAAAAAGATTATGAAACAATATTTAATGTGTTTTTTAAGGATTATGGATATGAATCTAAAGTTAATTCATGTGAAATATTTGCGATAGAAGGATTAAAACGTGTAATTAGTTCTAAAGGAACTGATGTATCTTTTCCTTATAGTAGATTTATTTTTGAATTAGTTACTGATTGTGAAACAGGATTTGAACCTGTAGAAATATTTAATGGTTATTATCTTACAGAAATTGATTTAGAGTTAATTGAAGTTCTTATTAAAAAACAACTAAGTGAAACTTATGAAAGAAGTAAGGCTATTAGAAATGAAAAGCTTGAAAATAAAAGAGTTATCATTAGTGGAAATGCAGTAGAAGAATTTTTGAAATTCTATATTGATCAAGCTACTGATTCAAGTATTTATCAAAAAATTAGTAAAGCAAAATTAAATGAAAACTTTTTTAACAATAGCAAGGAAAAATTAAATATTGTTATGAATCCTTATTTATCTTCTTCTATTAATTCAATGCCAGTAGATGCACAAGGAAAGATATTAAAACCATATGTATTATATGAAGATGGAGTTTTAAAAAATCTTAAAACAAGTGCTAGATTTTCTCATTATTTAAATGTGGATAATTTAGGAAATGTTAATACTTTTGAAGTTAAAGGTGGAGAAGTTTCGTTAAATGAGTATATTAAAGATGATTATATAGAAATAATGGAATTTTCATCTTTTATAATGGATACTAATACAGGTGATTTTGGAGGAGAATTTAGACTAGCAAAAGTTGTAGAAAATGGTAAAGAATCATTTATTACAGGAGGGGCTATTTCTGAAAATATATTTGATATTCAAAATGAAATGTTATTTTCAAAAGAAACCCTTGTTTATAAATCTTCTATTTGTCCAAAGGCAATAATATTAGATAATATTACAGTTTCAGGGAAGTAATTAGAAATATTTACATAAATATCCAAATAATTGACTAATATCAAATCAAGATAGATAATAGTACATGCAGATATTAGAAAGAGGTTTATAAATGTCTATTGAATTAATTAAAGAATTATCAGATGCTTTTGGACCAAGTGGTTTTGAAGATGAAGTTTGTGAAATAGTAAAAAGAGAATTAAAAGATTTTAAAAACTTAGAAGAAGATACTTTAAGAAATATACGTTGTGAATTAAAACAAAACAGTGGTAAATATACTGTTATGTTGGATTCGCATTTAGATGAAGTTGGACTTATGGTTCAAGCTATAAAACCAAATGGTACAATGAATTTTGTGACTCTTGGAGGTTGGAGTAAAATATCTCTTCCTGGTAGTAAATTTAATCTTAAAAATACAGATGGAAAATTAATTGAAAGCATTGTAGCTATAAAACCACCTCATTTTATGAGTTCTAAGGAAAAAGAAGCTGATATATCTATTTCAGATATGGTACTTGATTGTGGTGCACTTGATGATAAAGAATTAAAAGATTATTATAAATTAAAAATCGCAAGTCCTGGTGTACCTGCGAGTAAGTGTAAATATGATGAAGTAAAACAAAGATTTTTAGGAAAAGCATTTGATTGTAGAATAGGTGTAGCAACTCAAATAGAAGTAATGAAACGCTTAAAAGATAAAGAGTTAAATATTGATGTTGTTTCTGCTTTTTCTAGCCAAGAAGAATTAGGTGCTAGGGGTATACAAAACAATGTTGAAAAAATAAATCCAAAGCTTGCAATTTGTTTTGAGGGAGCTCCTAGTGATGACACCTTTATGGAAAGTTATATGGTTCAAGCAGCATTAAATAAAGGTCCAATGTTAAGACATATTGATGCAACTATGATAACTAATCCAAGATTTTTAAAATACACTATTGATTTAGCTAACAAGTTAAACATTCCTATACAAGAAGGGGTAAGAAGTGGTGGAGGAACTGATGCAAAGTTTATACACATAAAAGATATCCCTACTATTGTAATTGGGATACCTGTTAGATATATTCATTCAAGTTATGGTTTTGTAACACTACATGATTATAAAGCGGCAGTAGATTTGGCAATTGCACTATGTGAAAACTTGACTGAAGAGATTATTGATACATTTTAAGATGTCATTATTACGACATCTTTTTTATTAGTTCTTCAAATTGATGTTCTTCTAGTCTGTAAGTTGTCCATTCATCCATTGGCTTAGCATTTAAAGATTTATAAAAGTCTATTGCAGTTTTGTTCCAATTTAAACATACCCATTCCATTCTTCCACAATTGTTATCTCTTGCAATTTCTAATAATTTTTTAAAGAACATTTTTCCATATCCTTTTTTTCTATGTTTCTTTTTTATATAGAAGTCTTCTAGGTATAAACCTTTTCTTCCTACAAAGGTTGAAAAGTTATAAAAGTATAAAACAAAGCCAACTACTTCATCATTTACTTCACCCAATAATACCTTAGCTCTATTATCTATAAATAACTCTTTATAAAGAGTTTCTTCATCCCAAATAACTTCATCTAATAGCTTTTCATATTCAGCGATATATTTTATAAAATCGCCAATTATCTTACAATCTTCAGGTTTTGCTTCTATGATTTTCATATGATTTCTCCTCCAAGCTACTTTAACAAAATAAAAGAAAGAAGTAAATAAATAGTTGTGATATAATTTGTACAAATGGAGGTTTTTATGGGATTTTTAAATAAATTAAAAGATATTGTTGCACCAGTTGTTGAAGAGGAAGAAGAAGTTTTAGAAGAAGTATCTATGAAACAAGAAAAACCTGTTTCTAAATATGAAGAAACTAGTTCAAAAGTTCCTAATGTTAATCCAAACACGCAAATGGTTTTATTTGAACCAAGAAGTTTTGATGAAGCAGAAGAAATTGCAAGACATTTAAAACAAAGAAGAGCTTGTGTTGTAAATTTACATAAACTACAAAGAGATTATGCACAAAGAACTATAGACTTTTTAACAGGTGCAGTGTTTGCTTTAGATGGAACGATTCAAAGAATCGCAAACAATGCAATATTATTAACACCTAGCTCTATTGGAGTAGAAGGTGAAATAGATTTTGAGTAAAATATTTTACATTATTAATATTATGCTATAATATCATGTATATTTAGGAGGTTTTTAGTATGGGATTTAGAAAACTTATTGATTTTGTTGCACCTATTGATGAAGATTACGATGAAAATGATCCAGGAGAACTTGAAGTAACTAAAGAAGAAGCAAAAGCTATTGGTTCTTATGAAGCTCCTAAATCAAAAAGAGGAAGAGTTTCTTCACCAGAAACAAAAATGGTTTTATTTGAGCCAAGAAGTTTTGATGAAGCAGAAGAAATTGCAAGACATTTAAAAGTTAGAAGAGCTTGTGTTGTAAATTTACATAGACTTCAAAGAGATTATGCACAAAGAACTATAGATTTTTTAACTGGTGTTGTTTTCGCATTAGATGGAACTATTCAAAAAATAGCTCATAATACAATTCTTTTAACTCCAAGTACAGTGGGTGTTGAAGGTGTTATTAGCTTAGAAGCTGATGAATAAAGATTTAATAGCAAGAATAGATGATTTAATATATCAAAATATTAAATATAACAAAAATGTTTCTACAAACTTTTTAAATCAAGAAGAATTAGCAATTGTAAAAAGACATCTTAGTAATAAGTGTTTATATAAAATTGATGGTGGCTATACGGATGCCGAATATTGTAAAGTCATTTTTTTGAAAGATAAAGAAGATGACTTTTCTGATGTAGTATGCTTAATAGCTGATTATGATAAAAGGTTTATTAATATTAGCCACAGAGATATTCTTGGAGCATTAATGGCTTTATCTATTAATAGAAACAGTGTTGGAGATTTTTGGGCAACTGATGATAAAATAGTTTTATATACCACAGAGTTATTTTCAAAATTTATTATAGAAAACTTTACGTCTATTTCTAAAATAAATGTAAGTTTTAAAAAAAGTGATATTAATTTAATTAGAGAAGTAAAAACAGAGGCTTTTGAAAGAATCATAAGCTCTAATAGATTAGACAATATTGTAAGTGCAATATGCAATTGTAGTAGAAGTAAAGCTTCTAGCATGATAAAGAGTGAGCTAGTTAAGGTAAACCACATTGTAATTGCACAAACTAGTAAGTTATGCAATAATAATTGTGTAATTTCGATTAGAGGCTATGGACGTTTTTTGTATAAGGGAGTTCTTAAGACTACTAAGAAAGATAAAATCTTAGTACAAATTGAGAAATATATTTGAAGGAGGATCATATGAGCGATAAGCCTAAATTTCGTGTAATGAAAAACGGTTATGATCGCTTTGAAGTTGATTCTACAATAGAATTTTATGAAAAAGAGATTCGTGACCTAAAAATGAAGTTAGAAATATGTGCTATAAAACTTGAACAATCAACTCTTATCATGGATGAATTAAGAGCAAGATATGTAAATGTTAGATCTATACTTAATAATAAGGACTTAATGGCTGAAAATGTATCTAAGCAAGCTTTGAAAGAAGCAAATGAGATTATAAAATCAGCTCAAGAAAATGCCGATATTATTATTAGAGAAGCATTAGCTATATCAAGTTTAATACTTACAGATTTATCAAGGTTATCTGGAAGTGTTGTTGATATGAAGGATGATGTTAAAGAAAGAATTAATGAATTATATCAATATATAGAAGACTTTAAACTTCCGGAATTACCAAATATTAAATGGTTAGAAGAAGTAGAGAATAGAATGCATTGATCAAGACACGCTACTTTATTATGGAAATCAGAGAATTCATGGTTGGTGAAAATGAATCGTTAATAATAAAGATAGTATCACTTGGGAGCAGTATAAAACCGTTGACCGCGTTAAGGTTATAGAGTGCATCTAGAATAGATGAACTAAGGTGGTACCGCGTATTATACGTCCTTAGATTAGGGCGTTTTTTATTTGAAGGGAGTATTTATGAAAGATTATAAGGATACACTGTTGATGCCTAATACCGAATTTGAAATGAGAGGCAATTTACCTAAAAAAGAACCACTTATTTTAGAAAAATGGGAAAAGGATAATTATTATGAAAAGTTTTTAAAAGCTCATGAAGGGGAACCATATTTTGTGTTACATGATGGACCTCCATATGCTAATGGAAACTTACATGCTGGAACTGCAATGAATAGAGTTATTAAGGACTTTATTGTTAGAACTCATGCGATGAATGGTTATTACACACCATTTTTCCCTGGCTGGGATACTCATGGTTTACCAATTGAAAATGCAGTTCAAAAACTTGGGATTGATAGGAAAAAATTAAGTCCGGCAAAGTTTAGACAAAAATGTGAAGAATATGCATATAAACAAATTGCAATTCAAATGGATACTGAAAAGCGTTTAGGTGAAATTGGAGATTATGAAAATCCATATATAACTCTTACAAAAGATTTTGAACAAAGACAAATTCAAGCATTTGCGAAAATGGCAATGGATGGATTAATTTATCAAGGATTAAAACCTATCCATTGGTCACCATATGCTGAAACAGCTGTAGCGGATTCTGAAATTATTTATAAAGACAAAAAAGATCCTACTATATTTGTAACTTTTGATGTTAAAGATGGAAAAGGAATCTTAGAAGGAGATGAAAAATTTGTAATTTGGACAACTACTCCTTGGACAATTCCTGCAAATTTAGCTATTTCTTTACATCCTCAACTTGAATATGTTGTAGTAAAAACAAGTAAGGGTAAATTAATTGTTGCAAAATCTTTAGTAGACAAATTACTTGAAAAGTTTGAACTTGAAAATGAAGGAATTTTAAATACATTTAAAGGAAAAGAATTAGAATATATTACTACTATTCATCCTTTATATCCTGAAAAGGAATCATTAATTATTGTAGGTGAGCATGTTACTGATGAAGATGGTACAGGTTGTGTTCATACTGCACCAGGACATGGTTTAGATGACTACTATGTTGGATTGAAATATGGATTAGAAGCATATTGTCCAGTTGATGAAAAAGGTTGTATGACAAGTGAAGCAGGAGTTGATTTAGAAGGATTATTTGTAGAAGATTGTTCTAAGAAAGTTAATTCTTTACTATTTGCATCTGGTCATATCTTAAAGATTGAAGACATAGTTCACCCTTATCCTCATGATGATAGATTAAAGAAACCTGTAATATATAGAGCAACTGTTCAATGGTTTACTAGTATTGAAAAGATTAGAGAAGAATTATTAGAACAAATTAAATCTGTTAAGTGGGAAAATGATTGGGGAGAAGCTAGGTTATATAGTATGGTTAAAGAACGTACTGACTGGTGTATTTCTCGTCAAAGGTTGTGGGGTGTTCCTATCCCAATAATCTTTAATGAAGATAAGTCTCCAATTATTGAAAAAGAAGTATTTGAACACATTGAAAAATTAATTGGTGAATATGGTTCAAATGTTTGGTTTGAAAGAGAAGCTAAAGATTTATTACCTGAAGGTTATACAAATGAAAAATCACCTAATGGTAAATTTACAAAAGAAACAGACATTATGGATGTTTGGTTTGATTCTGGTTCTTCTCATCAAGAATTAAGAGCAAGAGGATTAGAGTATCCTGCAGATCTTTATTTTGAAGGTAGTGACCAATATAGAGGATGGTTTAACTCATCATTAATTATTGGTACTGCAATTAATGGAAGAGCTCCTTATAAGAGTGTTTTATCTCATGGATATGTAAATGACTCTAAGGGAGTTAAGATGAGTAAGTCTATTGGAAATGTTGTTGATCCAATTAAGATTATTAATCAAAAAGGTGCTGATATTTTTAGATTATGGGCAGCTACAGTTGACTTTAAACAGGATATGAGAATTGGTGATGATAATCTAAAACAAGTTAGTGAACAATATCGTAAGGTTAGAAATACATTTAGATTTATGTTGGGTAATGTAAATCCAGAAGATTTTAATCCTAAGACAGATATGGTTGCATATGAAGATTTATCTTATATTGATAAATACATCATGGTTAGATTAGATGAAGTTGTAAAAGGTGTTAGAAATGATTATATGAAATATGATTATGTAGCAGCATCTTCTAAGATGGTTAATCTAATGACAAATGAACTTAGTTCTTATTATTTAGATTATAGTAAAGATATTCTTTATATTTATAAAAAAGATTCACTAAGAAGAAGACAAGTTCAAAGTGTAATTTGGAATGTAATTGATTCTTTATGTAAGTTATGGGCACCACTATTAGTTTATACAATGGATGAAATTTGGAGTGTGTTTAATAATGATGAAGCAAATTCAGTTCATTATACTCATTTCCCTGAAGTTAAAAACTATGATGATGCTAATGAAATTAAAGAAAGATTTAAAGAAGTTAATGAATTTAGAGATATTGCATTTAAAGCATTAGAAGTAGCAAGAGCTGATAAGATTATTGGTAAACCACTAGAAGCTAAACTTACAATTTATGCACCAAAAGAAACAATTGATTTATTAAATGAAACATTTGAAAATAAAGTTTATCAATGGTTAATTGTTTCTAAGGTAGAATTTGTAGAAGCTGAAGAAACAAAGGTTGAAGTTAGCTTTGCGAAAGGTGAAGTATGTCCAAGATGCTGGAATATATCTGAAGAATATGATGAAGATGGACTATGTCCAAGATGTCAAAAAGTATTAGCGTAAAATAATATACAATTAAATAAAAATTCCATCAAAATAGAATCACGAAATATAAAATGTGAATCTATGGAGATGGTTTTTTTTAATATCTAAATAAAGTATTTAAAGGTAAAAATCAATTGTTTTAGTAATATAAATTAAAGTAAAAAAAATAACAAAAGAAACAATCAATAACGGCTTTAGGAAAATGTTCCAAAATAATTGAAATATATTGACAAATATTCCAACAGGCTTATATAATATAACATATATAGCTATTTATTCTTTATTAATTAATTAATAACTAAGACAGGAGATAGGAATATGAAGATTATAATTGTATCGCATGGTGATTTTGCGAACGGTATTTTAAGTGCGGCCAATATGATAGTTGGAGATAAGGATTCAGTTAAAACAGTCTCTTTAAAACCGCTTGATTCACCAGACTCTTTAAAAGAAAGAATAATAAAAAATATTGCTGATGAAGATAATGATTATATTATATTTACAGATATTCCTTACGGTACTCCATATAATGTTGTTTGTAGCTTAACTAGAGATTATAAATTTGAGCATTTTTCTGGAATTAATCTTGCTATATTATTAGATGCAATTTTATCGAAAGACACAATGTCTTCAAATGATTTTATTAAAAAAATTGAGAATAATATAAATGATTATTTCATGAATCCAGGAAATATTTTAAAAGACATTGATAATGATAGTTTATGTATGGAGGATGTATTTTTATGAGAAATATTATTTTATGCAGGGTTGACGATCGATTAATTCATGGACAGGTTATGTCAAAATGGGCTCAAAAATTATTTTTTAACAGAATAATTATTATTGATGAACCATTAACAAAAGATTTATTTATGGCGAAAATGATGGTCTCTATAGCTCCTAAAAATATTAAAGTTAATATTGCAAATGAAGAGACAGCTTTGAAGTATTTATTAGGACAGTTTAATGAAGCAGAAAGATTGCTTTTATTGGCAAAAACGCCTCAAGTATTTGAAAGATTGATAAATGGAGGACTTGAAATAAAAGAGCTTCAAATCGGTGGAATGGGCTCTAATATAAATAGAACTTCATTAATAAGGAATTTATCTGCTAGTGAAGAAGAAAGAGACTCTATGAGAAGGATGATTGAAAAAGGTGTTTATGTATATTATCAAGATATTCCTGAAACAAAACCTACAGATTTAAAAAGCAAATTATAAATTTATTGAAGGAGGTTAATAATTTATGACAGTAACTCAGGCAATACTATTAGGTATTTTATACTGGACTGGAGCAAGCTGGATTACTACTTTTATTTGGTTTTTACAAAAACCATTGTTTCTTGGATTTATAACAGGATTAATTCTTGGAGATCCTGTAAAAGGGGCAATAATAGGAGCTAACATTAATTTATTTTATATTGGTGTAGTTGGAGCAGGTGGTAGTATTCCTGCAGATACAACATTAGCTGGAGTATTAGGAACTGCTTTAGCTATAACAGGTAATTTAAGTGCAGAGCTAGCGATGGCATTAGCTGTTCCAATGGGATTGTTAGGAACTTTATTACATTATGGTCGTATGTCATGGAATACAGTATTTGTTGGTTTAGCAGAAAAATTAATAGATGAAGATAAATCAGATCAATTATGGATAGTAAACTTTCTAATTCCTCAGACAATATTATTAGTATTAGGTGGAGGAGCTTGTGCAATAGGATGCTATTATGGGGCTGAATATATTCAGGGCATTATAAACAGTCTTGGTGCTACTTTTTTAGGTGTTATGGGAACAATAGGAGGAATGCTTCCTGCTGTTGGGATTGCATTAACTATGAAATATATTTTTAAAGATGATGCAAGAATTTACCTAATTGTTGGATTTGTATTAGTAGCTGTTTTTGGATTGAATTTAGTAAGTGTTGGTGTAATTGGAGCTTGTTTAGCAGTAATTTATTTACAATATACTAACAAAATAGAAAGCAATGTTAATATCATGGCAATATCGGAATCTGATAACGACATTTTTGAACTAAATGAATTTGAGGAGATGTAGATATGGAAAATAATATGAATAAAGTAAAATTGAGTAAAAAAGCATTGTTTAGATGCTGGGCAAATTGGTCCTTATGGTCACATACATGCTACAACTGGGTTAGAATGCAAGGAATTGGCTTTGCACATTGTATGGTGTCAATTACTAAAGAGTTATATAAAGATCGACCTGAAGAACGTGCTGAAGCTATGAAAAGACATACAGAGTTTTTTAACACAGAACCAGAAATTGGAATTATTTGTCATGGATTAGCTGTTGCTATGGAAGAACAAAAAGCAAATGGAGAAGAAGTAAGTGGAGAATTAATAACTAGTGTTAAAACATCATTAATGGGACCACTTGCTGGTGTTGGAGATACATTATTCCAAGGTGTTATTGTGCCTATGGTATTAGCAATATTTATAGACTTAACATTAAATGGTTTAACATCAGCACCTATTATTTATGCAATTGTTATTACCGCTATTAGTGTGGGGATATCATATCCATTATTTATGTATAGCTACAATAGAGGTAGAGTTGCAGTTATGAAATTAATTGAAGGAGGACTATTAAATAAAGTATTATCTACTGTTAATATTTTAGGTTGTGTTGTAATGGGAGCTTTAATAGCAAGTTATGTAAATGTTAATAGTGGTATTTCATTTACAGCATCAGGTGTAGAATTTAATTTACAGACACAATTATTTGATGCTATCCTTCCTAAATTATTACCGTTAGGAGTTACGTTTCTATGTTATCAAATGCTTAAAAAAGGATATTCTGCTGTAAAAATCATATTAATATTAGTTGTTATTGGTATAATTGGAAATTTCACAGGAATTCTTGCTTAATAACATATTATCGTAGAGAGGAATTTATAGATGATTGTCAAATTGATGGAATTATTGAATGATGCTAAGAAAAACAATTATGCAGTACCTGCTTTTGCAGTAGAAAATCAATTAATGTGTAAGGCGGCTATAGAAGCATCTGAAAAAGAAAATGCTCCTATAATACTTTTAGCGGGATATAACTCTAATAATGAAGATATATTATTTTTAGATTATGTGTATGAATGTGCAAAACAATCTAAGACCAAGATAGCAATTATGAAAGATCATACTAAAGATTTCAGTGATTCTATAAAAGGAATTTATCAAAGGTTTCCTGCAATAATGATTGATAGATCTACATTAGATTTAAAAGAAAATATCAAACAAGTTAAGGAGTTTGTTGAAATAGCACATGCTAGTGACATAGAGGTTGAAGCAGAATTAGGTCATGTAGGAATAGGGATAGAAATTGATAAAAATAGTAAAGATAATTTTACAAAACCAGAAGAAGCGGTTGTATTTGTTAAAGAAACTAATGTTGATTGTTTAGCAGTATCAATAGGAAATGCGCATGGTTTATATAAAGGTGAGCCAGAAATTGATTTTGAATTATTAAATGAAATTGCTAGCAAAGTTGAAATACCTTTGGTATTGCATGGTGCTACAGGCACTGGTGAAGATTGCATTAGAAAAATGTGTAAAAATGGTATACAAAAAATTAATATAGGAACTGAACTATATATGTCATCTGTAAACGCAGTAATGAATAATATTGAAAATTTATCTAAGTCACCTTATTTGGTGTATGAAAAAATTGTTGAAGAGTATAAAAACGTTGCATTAAAATGGATTGATTTATGTGGGACTAAAAATAGGAGTTAGTAGGTGATTATATGGAAAAAATGAGATTTGCGGTTATTACAAAAGAAAAAAATGCAGAAATTCATGAAAGAACAATACCTGAATTAAAAGATGATGAAGTTTTGATAAAAATTGAAGCATGTAACATATGTACAACTGATTATGAATTTTGGTCAGGAAGAAGAAAAAACCAGCCTACACCAATGGCTGGTGGTCATGAAAATTCTGGAATCATTGTAAAAAAGGGGAAAGCTGTTTCAGATTATTTTTCGATAGGAGATAGGGTTGGCATTATGTTAACTGAATCTTGCGGTGTATGTCCTGATTGTAGAAAAGGAAATGATTATGCGTGCAGATATAAAGGAGAAACATTTAAAGAATCTGATGATGGATATTTTGGCTTTTTTGGATTTTCAACTTATAAAACTGCAAAATCAGAATTTTTGTTTAAATTTACTTCAGATATTCCTGCAGATGAAGCTGGATTTATTGAACCGCTATCAACAGCTATTAGAAGTATTAAAATTGGTGATATTAAGCCAGAAGAAAATGTGGTTATAATAGGTGGAGGTACAATGGGATTACTAAATGCTCAAGTAGCAAGAGCATATGGTGCCAGAGTTATTATTAGTGAACTTTTTGAAAGTAAAGTTGAAGTGGCAAAAGAACTAGGTTTTACTGAATTTTTAAATCCGAAAAGTGAAACTTTTAAAGAAGATTTAAAAGAGATTTTAAAAGATGGACGTGTTAATGCGATAATAATTTGTGTAGGTAGTGGAGCTGCTAATGAACAAGCTTTATCTATTGCTGAATTAGATACACGATTATTATACTTTGCCGCAGAATATCCACCTTCAGAAATAAAGATAGATACAAATACATTACATTATAAGAGATATAAATTAATTGGAGTTGTTGGATCAGATAGGTCAGATTTTCAAGAAGCAGCGGAGATGTTAGATAATGGTCATGTAAAAGTAGATAAGCTGATTGAAAAGAGATTTAAGCTTGATGAAATTCAAGATGCATTCAAATTAGCTTCAACACCTGGTACGTTTAGAGTATCTGTCCATACTTGGGAATAATATATAATTTTAATTAATTGTATTAACTAATATTTCAATAAAAAAGAGATATAAAGCCTTATATAGGAAAATATCTCTTTTTAATTTGATAAAATATCCCTAAATGTTATTTTTTTATATAAATAATAATTTTAAAGATTAATTATATTTGTTACTATAATTGATTTGTGATGAAATTAGTATAGTAATTTGATAGTAAATCTACAAAAATAATCATCATTGCATGAGAATCTGTAATTAAATATTTGTTTTGAACTTTTTTTGGAATATAAATTACATTATTAACATACTTCAATATTTTTTTATCTGGTAAACAAGTTACTAGCACACTTTTTTTATTGAATTCGTAACATTCTTTAATACATTCGTATATACCAATAGATCTAGCTGTTACTGAGAAAAATATAGTCAAATCATCATCTTGAATTATTTTAGGTAAATCTCTATATAAACATACATCATTTAAAGAAATAATTTCTTTTCCATAAGGAGCTAAATTTAATTTTAATTTATCACCAGGCAGAGAAGATTTTCCATTTCCAACACATCTTGTGTTTTTAGAATTATAAATTTCCTCACAAAGATTAATGAATATGTTTTCATCTAAGTTTCCAATTTCTTCTAATGTTTGAGTGTAAATGGATAGAAAAAACTCTAAAATAGATTTTTTTTGTTTTGATTCATTGAAGGCATTTAATTGTTTAAGATATTCAAATTTAAACTCACTATATCCAGAATATCCAGCTTTTTGACAGAATCTCATGATAGAAGAAGGAGAAACTTTTAAATAACTTGCTAGCTGAGCAATACTATCTCGTTCAATTAATTGAGGAAATTCAAGCAAAGCTTTATATATTTTTTTGTCTGTACTAGTAAAGTTATCAATATTTATAACCATTTGCTTAAGTATATTCATAATTGCCTCTTTTCATTTGTTAATACTGTGTAAATTATATTAATATTATAACAAACTTTGGCCTTTTTTTAGGAAAGAGCTCTTGAAAATACTATGAAAGACATTAAAAAGTATGACACTAATAATAGAAGTCACACTTTAATAATAATATTGTTTAAATTAACAAAATATTTAGTTATATTTTATTTTGTAAAGTTAGTATTTACTTTCTTTTCTCTTTCAGGAATACCATATTTTTCTTTTCCTAATTGAATACTTTTAATTAGAAATGCCATATTTAAACCTAGGGTTCTCATTGTTTGCATTCCTTCAAGGTCTTGTTTTGTATCTTCTGCAGTATAACCAAATGTTAAGTTCCAATATTGACTTGATACGATAGGCATATTTGCGATAGTGAAGTATTTGTTTAATTGATCAAATGTTGATGTATTTCCTGCTCTTCTAGCAGTAGTTACACAAGCACCAACTTTCATTGATTTGTTAAATTGTGTACTAAAGAATAGTCTATCTAATAATGATACTAATGTTCCATTAGGACCTGAAAAATATGTTGGTGATCCTACAATTAAACCGTCAGCTTCTTCAAACTTTTTTGCGATTTTATTTACTTCATCATCAAATACACATACTCCACTTGATCTACATTTAAAACATGAAATACATCCTCTTATATCTTTATTTCCNACTTGTAGTAATTCTGTTTCTATTCCTTCATTATTTAANACTGTAGCAACTTCATTTAGAGCTGTAAATGTACAACCATTTAGATGTGGACTTCCATTAATCAGTAATACTTTCATGATTTTTCCTCCTGTTATTTTAATAATAGCACTTTTATTTGTTCCCAAGGAAATTCATTTCTTCCAAAGTGACCATAAGATGCGGTTTTTGCATAAATTGGTCTTTTTAAGTCTAATTCTTTGATGATATTTGAAACAGAAAAATCAAAGTTATCATTTATTATTTCTAATATCTTTTCTTCACTAATTTTATTTGTATTAAATGTATCAATCATTATAGATAAAGGTTTAGATAAACCTATTGCATAAGATAGTTGAATTTCTATAGTTTCACAAAGACCTGCAGCAACAATACTTTTTGCGACATATCTTGCATAGTAAGCTGCACTTCTATCTACTTTAGAAGGATCTTTACTTGAAAAACATCCTCCACCAATTTTTCCTGCACCACCATAAGTATCCACTACTATTTTTCTTCCTGTAGTTCCAGAATCTCCAAAACTTCCTCCTAAGATAAAACTTCCAGAAGGATTAATAATATATTTTGTATTTTCATCAATTAAATTATTATCTACAACAGGTTCAATCACATTTTTAATTACATAATCTTTTAAATCTTCTTGAGTTATTTCTTTAATGTGTTGAGTTGAAATAACTATATTATCTATTCTTTTAACTTTATTATTTTTATATTCAATAGTTACTTGAGATTTACCATCTGGTTTTAGTGGTGAGTTTTTATCTTGTCTTCTTACATCTTCTAATCTTTTAGTAAGTTTATGGGCAAGTTGTATTGGTAATGGCATATATTCTTTAGTATCGCTAGTAGCATAACCAAACATGATTCCTTGATCTCCTGCAGAGATATCATTATTATTAACTGCATTATTTATTTCTGAAGATTGTTTTGAAACTTTTACTAATACTTCATATTCTTCTGTATAACCAATATCTTTTAATACTTGTTTAGCTATTTTTTCATAATCTATTATTGCTTTTGTGTTTGCTTCTCCATAGACAAGAATAAAATTNTCTTTGATTGTGGCTTCAACAGCCATATGTGAATTTGGATCTTGTGATAAGGCAGCATCTAAGATAGTNTCTGAAATTGTATCGCATATTTTATCTGGATGTCCTATTGTAACTGATTCGCTTGTAAAAAANTTTGTTTTCATATTTCTCCTCCTTTTGTCTTTTTCAAATAAAAAACTCTTTTTAAAGAAAGAGCAATACTTTATATANGCTGTTTCTTTATCGTTGTTAGCATTACCACCTTACTAGAGGTTGGTATGAGATCATCGAGCTAACCCTCTAACTCATTCTTGATAAAAGACAAATCTAATATAATCATTTATTAAGATATATGTCAAGAAATGTAATAATAAGAAAATAATGAAAATTAGATAAAATAATGTAAAAAAATTATTTTTTTTCAAAAAATGTTTCAGTAACTATGTAAAATATAATATAATAATAGTAATTATTTTTTTAAAGGGGGTAGTATATGGATTTAGATTTAATAATTAAGGGTGTAGAAGAGTATGTAATTGAGCAAAGACGATACTTTCATGAAAATCCTGAACTATCTTGGCAAGAGTTTAATACTTCAAAAAGAATTAAAGAAGAACTTGATAAGATGAATATTCCTTATGAAACAGGATGTAAGACAGCTGTTATTGCATCTATTAAAGGAAAGAAAAAAGGTAAGGTTCTTGGTATAAGAGCTGATATTGATGCTTTACCAGTAGAAGAAAAAACAGGTCTTTCATATGCATCAAAAACTAAAGGTGTAATGCATGCTTGTGGTCATGATGCTCATGCGGCAATTTTGCTTGGTACTGCTAAGGTATTAAATGAAATCAAAGATCAATTATCTGGTGAAGTTAGATTGATATTTCAACCAGCAGAAGAAGATATTGCGCATTCCGGTGCTAAATGTGTACTAGAAAACATGGAGCTTGCAAAGGGAATTTATAGGATTATTAGTTTACATGTAATGGCTAATGTTCCTTCATTTAAGGCTGAGTTAAAAAGCGGTCCTGTGATGGCTTCTTCAGATACATTTGATATTTATATTACAGGTAAGGGTGGTCATGGTGCTATGCCTAGTGAGGCTATTGACCCTGTGTTAGCTGGTTCTATGGTTGTTTCAGCATTACAAACATTTGTAAGTAGAGAAAACAATCCTTTAGAGACTAGTGTTATTACAGTTGCTTCATTTAATACAAGTGAATCATATAATGTTATACCTGAAACAGCTCATTTAAAAGGTACAACTAGAAATACTTCTAATGTTGTAAGAGATGGGTTAGAAGAAAAGATGAGAAGGATTCTAAATGGAGTAGCACTTACTACAAGATGTAAAATAGAATTAGATTATCATCCTGGTTCACCTGCGACTATTAATGATTTAGAAGCTAGTAGTTTAGGAGAAAAAATTCTTGAAGAAATGCTTGGAGATGGTTTTAGTAATCATTTCCCTACACTTATGTCTAGTGAGGATTTTTCAAGATTTTTAAGAGAGATTCCTGGATGTATGATGTTTCTAGGTGCAGCTGTAAAAGGAAATGAATATCCTCATCATAATGAGAAATTCTGTATTAATGAGGATGTATTTATACTAGGTGTTGAATATTTTGTTAAGTATGCATTAGCATATTTGAATAATTAAAAGGAGGATAGATTATGGAAATGGATTTAATTACGGCCTTTCTATTTATGATTTTGGCATTTGCGATTGGTGATTTTATATCTACAATAACTAATGCGTTTGTGCCATCACTATTTGTGGCAGCTGTAATATTCTTAGTGGGGTTTTGGACTTTTTGGCCAAAAGAAATTGCAGAGATTGCTGGGTTTTCTTCGCCACTAATGTCTTTGGCAACATATCTCATATTAGTTAATATGGGGACTTCCATTAGTGTTAAACAATTAATTGCATCATGGAAGACAGTAGTGTTAGCTTTAGCAGCAATGGCTGGGTTAACAGCAGTTATTTTGTTAATAGGAGGACCTATTATTGGTAAAGAAGCAACTTTAGTTGCATCACCTGTTTTAGCTGGTGGTATTATGGCTTCTATAATTATGTCAAAAGCAGCAGAAGCAAAAGGTCTTACGGATTTAGCTACTTTAGCAGCATTAGTACTTGTTGCACAAGGATTTGTGGGATATCCACTTACATCTCTTGCATTAAGAAAAGAAGGAACACGCTTAATTGAAAAATTTAGAGGTGCTAGTGATGAAGAAAAGAAAAAGCTTCTTGCGGTAGATGATGGATCAGATGGAAAAGCTCCAGCTGGTTCTAAATCATTTGTTCCTGAAAAATTTAGAACTGATAGTACTTATTTGTTACAGACTGGTATTTTAGCATTTGTGGCTATTAAGTTAGCTGGTCTTACTAATGGTACTGTTCCAGCAACAATTGCTTGTTTAGTTGCGGGTGTATTAGGTACTGAGCTTGGGTTTGTAGATGCAAAACCAGTAAACAAAGCAAATTCAATGGGATTTATTACAATAATTAACTTAGTACTTGCATTAAATGGATTAGGAAATGCAACTCCTGAAATGTTACAAGGACTAGTAGTTCCATTATTAATTGTAATAGTTCTTGGTGTTACTGGTTTAGCATTAGTATCTATTCCAGTTGGAAAAGCATTTGGATATTCACCAGCATATGCAATAGCATTAGGTCTTAACTGTTTATTAGGTTTCCCACCTAATATGATTATTACAAATGATGTTGCTAGAGCACTGGGTAAAGATAAGGTAGAAGAGAGTTATCTTAATGAAGCAATGCTTCCTAATATGTTAATTGCAGGGTTTGTGACTGTATCAATTGGGTCAGTAGTCCTTGCAAGTATATTTGCAGGAATGCTTTAGAGAATATAAATAAAAGGGAAGATATTAAAACCCAAGATTTATTAGGATCTTGGGTTTTTAAGTGGGTGGATGAAAGAAGATATTTATAAAATAAACATCACTTACTTTTGTTTATTAATAGAATTATCTTATAATAGTATTAAGAGAATTTTGCGATTAGGAGCTTATTTATGAATGATATTAATAAAAGAATTGAAGAATTATCAAATATATTTGATTTAATAGATAATCAAGAACCTCATGATATTGTTTTAATTTGTAGACAAGTATTGGAAAAAGCAATTGATTTAATATTTTTTTATAAGGAAGTTCAAAGACCAAAAAATGCACAATTATTAGAATTAATAAATAATGAGCATATACAAAACTTTTTTGGTAGTGACGTAATTATTGATTCTCTTCATTTTATAAGAATAGTAGGTATTAATGCACTTCATGGTAAACAAATAAAAAAATCTCAATCTAAAGTTGCTTATAATAATACAGAGTATTTAATAGAAATAATAAAAGACAAGATAGTTCACATAAAAGAAATATCTGAAGTTTCAGATGAAGAAATAACTGAAAAGTTAAAAATGAATGAAGAAAATACAAGAAAAATATATATTGACTTGTATTTAAATGAATCTGGGTGGGAAGTAGTTCCAGCAAAAGGTAAAACTAAAGTAAACGATACATATATTACTAGTGGCTCAGTTATTCCTGGGAAAGCTTGCTGTGAAATTCCTGTAGAAGGTATGAATAATAAATCGGGAATCGGATTTTGTGATTATGTTTTATATGGGAAAGATGGAAAACCTCTTGCGGTAGTAGAAGCTAAAAAAACAAGTGAGAGCCCTGAGAAAGGTCAACAACAAGTTAGAGAATACGGAAAAGCTTTAAAGAAAAAATATGAATATATTCCGGTTCTTTATTATACAAATGGGTATAGTATTTTTGTTGTTGATGGAAAATATCCACCTAGAAAAGTAGCAGCATTTCATACTTTAAAAGAACTTGAACTTTTAATACAAAGGCGTGATATTAAAAGGATAACTGACATTTCTATAAACGATAACATAACTGATCGTCCATATCAAAAAGTTGCTATTACAAAAATTTGCGAAAGATTTAATGATATGCAAAGAAGAGCGCTATTGGTAATGGCAACAGGAACAGGTAAAACAAGAGTTGCAATTTCAATAGTGGATGTACTTTTAAGAAATAATTGGATAAAAAATGTTTTGTTTCTTGCAGACAGAACAAGTTTAGTCAGACAAGCTTTTAAAAATTTTGATAAACTTTTGCCAAATATGTCGTTTAATGTTTTAAGTGATCCCAAACTTGCAAATACACCAGAAGCAAGAATAACTTTTTCTACTCATCAAACAATGATAAACTATATTGATTCAGAAAATAAAGAGTTTAGCATAGGCAGATTTGATTTAATAATAATAGATGAAGCACATAGATCTATTTTTAATAAATATGGAAGTATATTTAGTTATTTTGATTCTTTGTTGATAGGGTTAACTGCAACACCTAAAGAAGAAGTAGATGCAAATACATATTCAATATTTAATTGTGAAAGTGGTATACCAAACTTTTCATATAGTTTACAAGATGGAGTAAATGAGAAATATTTAGTTCCATATAAAGTTGTAAATAAAACTACAAAATTAATTAAAGAAGGTATAAAATATTCTGATTTATCACAAGAAGATAAAAATAAAGTTGATACAATTATTGATGATGATATTGAAGATGATGACATATTACCTAATAGTATGTTATTTAGAAAAATTTATAATGAGGGTACCTGTAAAATAGTTTTGGAAGATTTGATGAATCAAGGTTTAAAAGTCAACCAAGGGCAATTACTAGGGAAAACTATTATTTTTGCATATAATCATAATCATGCACAGTTAATTGTTGATACGTTTTATAAAATGTATCCTAGGTATCTTGATTATTGTAAATTAATAGATAATTATGTGAAAAATAGTGAGCAATTAATCGAAGAGTTTAAAACTGATGATAATTTTAGAATTGCAGTATCTGTTGATATGTTAGATACAGGAGTTGATATTCCTGAAATTTTGAATCTTGTTTTCTTTAAAAAAGTAAGATCAAAAATAAAATTTATACAAATGATTGGAAGAGGAACAAGACTTTGTGCTAATTTAATGGACTATGGTGATAAAGATAAGTTTTTAATATTTGATTATTTATCTAATTTTGAATATTTTGGTGAAAATTTTGATGGTGAAAATAGAGAAGCTACAAAATCTTTAACTCAACAATTATTTGAGATTAGATTAAGTATTATGTGTGAACTTCAGAAATCAGAACACCAATTAGATTCTTTTAAAAAGCAATATTATAAAAAATTAAATAGTCAATTATTTGAAACAATAAAATCTATTAAAGATAATTCAACAAGAATAAGTGTTAGAAATAAGATGAAATATGTTGATATATATAGTGATTTAGATAAATGGAAATATATTTCACCTTTAGATAAAAAAGAAATAATATATCATTTGCTAAATTTAATAGATAGTGAAATTAATGAAGATTATTTTTCATATGCTTTTGATAAAAAAGTTTTGCTTGTTGAGTTATGTATTTTAGAAAATGGAAGCATAGATAAAGCAATTAGTCATGTAAATAAAATAAGGCTAATTTGTCAATATTTGTTAGGTATGGCATCAATTAAAGAGATATATAAAAAAATACCAATATTAGAAGAAGTTGTATGTGAAGAAACTTGGAAAGATGTAAATATTGAGAAACTTGAGTATTATCGAATTAATTTAAGGAATTTAATGAAATATGTAAGAGTTTATATAATTGATCCACCGTATCCAATTCTTATAGACGTAGACGATGAAAGTGAAGAGTTAGATGGTAATATACCTGAATCATTAGACATAAGAACATATGAAACAAAAGTAATGGATTATCTTTTAGAAAATTCAAATAATCCAACTATATTAAAGATTAAAAACTTAGAGAAATTAAATAGCTATGATTTTGACTTATTAGAAGATATATTATGGGTTCAGCTCGGAACGAAAGAAGATTATTATAAAATAACTAAAATAGAAAACTTAGCTGTATTTATTAGATCTTTAGTAGGTATAGAACAGGAAGCAATAAATGAAAAATTTGGAACTTATATAAAAGAGCATAATTTATCAGGAGAACAGCTAGAATTTATAAATGCAATAATTAATTATGTTCGTGAAAATGGAGATATTGAAGCAAAAAATATAATTAATGAACCTCCATTTAATAATGTTAATTTAATTAGATTGTTTGGTAATAGTGCACCTATACTAAATATTGTAATTGATACTATACATGATAGTGTAAGTGCATAAAAAAAGGAGAAAAAATGATTACAGGAGAATTAAAAAATAAAATAGACAAAATTTGGGATACTATTTGGACTGGTGGTTTATCTAATCCGATTACTGTATTAGAGCAAATTACTTACTTAATCTTTATGAAACTTTTAGATGATAATGAAGTGATAAAAGAAGGGAATGCTTCTGTACTTGGTGGTAATTATCAAAGTGAAATTTTTAAAGAAGGCAATTATTGTCCTGATGATAATGAATATATGAGCGTTCCATATAGTGAATTAAGATGGAGCAATTTTAAAAATAATGAGCCTGGACAAATGATGGATTTAATTAGAAATTTTGTTTTTCCATTTATTAAAACAGTTAATGGTGGCTCAAAAGAAACAGCGTTTTCAAGATTTATGGAAGATGCAGTATTTTTAATTCCAACACCAAAAGTTTTGGGTGTTTGTGTTGATATTCTTAGTGAAATAGATATGAGTGATAAGGATATTATGGGAGATGTTTATGAATATTGTTTAAGCAAAATGTCTTCTGCAGGAAAATTAGGACAATTTAGAACTCCTCGCCATATAATCAATATGATGGTACAGTTAGTAAAACCAACATTAGATGATAAAATAGCCGATTTGGCAATGGGGTCTCGTGTCATAATTATGATAACGGCAGATAGTAACGATGGTGACTGGCTTTCAAGCCCTCTACTAGAAAACAAAAATATGGATTGGTGTGCTTTTTA